>Ga0308169_10000051_pt1 | contig 286732 bp, 267 predicted proteins | sample PhyBR1_2_FD_202139 | JGI IMG/M metagenome (GOLD analysis project Ga0308169, IMG submission 202139) | Phyllosphere microbial communities from UC Gill Tract Community Farm, Albany, California, United States - DLSLSB.R1 | ecosystem: Host-associated > Plants > Phyllosphere > Unclassified | place... | reverse complement strand
CGAGGCTGTGCCCGCGCAGCAGCGACGCGTACGCGCCGTCGAGCGCGTGCGTCGACTTGCGCGTCGAGTCGATGAAGAGCTTGCCCTTCACCGGCGTCAGCAGGCTGGCCATGGCGGGGATCCTCGGTTCCTTCGGCTTCTCGGCTTGTTCGGCTTGTTCGGCTTGGTCGGCGGGGTCAGCGCCCGGTGGGAGATGGAAAACGTCGCTCCGAGATGCTCGGGAGGAGCGAAATCCATCTCTTGGCCGCACGGTTGACGTCGTCGAGATGGAAAACGTCGCTGCCGAGGGCCTCGGAGATGCGAAAACCATCTCCGACACGGGCGCCGCGGATGAACGGATCCATCATCAGGGGGTCGGCACGGCGCCGAAGACGGCGTCGATGACGTCTTCGCTGCGCACGTTCTCGGCCTCCGCCTCGAACGTCAGCAGCACGCGGTGGCGCAGCACCAGGTGGCGCAGGTTCCGCACGTCCTCGGGGATCACGTACGAGCGCCCGGCGAGCAGTGCGAGCGCCCGGGATGCCTGCAGGAAGGCGATGGATCCGCGGGGGCTGGCGCCGTACTTGATGTAGCCGCCGAGCGTCTCGCCGATGTACGGCACCGGATTACGCGTGACGTAGACGAGCGAGACGATGTAGTTGCGGATCGCGGGATCGACGTAGATGCGCGAGGAGATGTCCTGCAGCTGCTCGACGTCGGCGAGCGAGATCGTCGTGGTGGCGTGCCGATCCGGATCCAGTGCTCCGGAGTCGATGCGCGCGAGCACCTCGAGCTCGTCGGCCGGGCTCGGGTACTCGACGATCTCCTTGAGCAGGAAGCGGTCCATCTGCGCCTCGGGCAGCTCGTAGGTGCCCTCCTGCTCGATCGGGTTCTGCGTGGCGATCACGAGGAACGGACGAGGGACCTTGTGGATCTCCCCGCCGATCGTGGTCTGCCGCTCCTGCATCGCCTCGAGCATCGCCGACTGCGTCTTCGCGCTGGAGCGGTTGATCTCGTCGAGCAGCACGAAGTTGGCGTGCACGGGTCCGAGAACGGTGCGGAAGGTGCCGCTCGCGGAGTCGTAGATCTGCGTGCCGGTGATGTCGCTCGGCAGCAGGTCGGGCGTGCACTGGATGCGCTTGAAGTCGGCCTTGACCGTGTCGGCCAGGGTGCTCGCCGCCGTGGTCTTGGCGAGGCCCGGAACCGACTCGAGCAGGATGTGTCCGCCGGCCATGAGCGCGAGCAGGAGGCTCGTGCGCAGGCGCTCCTGCCCGACCATGCGGGCGGAGTACGCCGTCGACACGGTGTCGAGGATCTGGCGGGCGCGTGCCATCTCCGCCTCGGTCGGGGCGGGCTTCGCATCGGCGGGGGCGGGCGCCTCGGGGGCGGGACGGCTCTCGGTCGCCGGGGCTGCCGGCGCTGCGGGCGGAGTCGCCGCAGCGGGCTGCGCGGCGGGCTGCTCCCGCAGGATGCTCGGCGCGGGCGGCATGGGCGGCGCGGGCGGAATCACCGGTGGCGGCGCGACCGTGCTGGCCGGCGGTGGCGGCGTCTGCGCGGCGAAGGATGTGGCGTCGTTGTTCTGGCTCACGTGCGGCTTCCCCCTGCTTCCCGTGTGCACGATCCGGCGACGCGCACCTCTGCCAGCGTAACCGCCGGTGCCTCCACCGCAGCCCCGACGGGATGGGGAGGACTACCCATCACGGCACCGGCACCGACACCGGCATCGACACAGACATCGCATGCGCCGAGGTCGATACTGCGGGGTGACGCGCGGAGCCGCGGGACGTCGTAGCGTGGATCGGACCGCACGCGACCGTGGAGAGGGGGCGGCATGACTGTCGAGACCCTGCAGGCTGCAGCGCGTCCGGGGCTTCGTCGCCTCGGGATCCTGCCGCTGCGCGTGACGCCGGGGCGCGCGAATCTCGCGATCTGGGCGGTCGCGATCGCGTGTGCGCTGGCGCAGCTCGCGGTCTCCGCCTCCCTCAGCGTCACGCTCTACCGGATCCCGCTCGCGGCGGCGCTGCTGCTATCGCTCGTGCAGGCGGCGGCCATCGTGCTCGCGCTGTTCGCGCCGGCGTGGGCGACCGTGCTCGCGCTGATCGCGGGCAATGCACTGTCCGGACTCGCCGTGGCCGCTCCGGGGCAGCCGTGGCCGATCGCCGCGTCGACCATCGTCGCCTACGTCCTGGTCTGGATCGGCGTCGCGCTGCGGGCGCGCTGGTGGTTGCCGGGCGCCGGATGGGCGTTGAGCGTGCTGTTCTCGGTCATGGTCGCCGTGGAGGCGACTGCCGTGCCCGACGACGGACCGGTCATCGCGAATCTCGTCGTCTTCGCCGCCGTCACGCTCGGCGCCGTGCTCGTCGGATTCGGCATCCGCAACTGGTCGCTGCTGCGAGCCCAGCTGCGCACCGAGCGCGCCGCCACCGCCGCGGAGCTCGCCCGCCGCGAGGCTGTGCAGGACAAGGCGCGCATCGCCCGCGAGCTGCACGACGTGGTTGCGCACGGCATGTCCGCGATCCAGGTGCGCGCGGCCAGCGCGCGGTACCGGATGCCGGATCTGCCCGCGGAGGCGGCCGCCGAGTTCGACGAGGTCGCCGCCACGGCGCGGTCCGCGATGAAGGAGATGCGCGTGATCCTCGGGCTGCTCCGCGATGAGGAGGGCGGTGCGGACCACGCGCCGCAGCCGGGGCTCGACGACCTTCCCGCACTCGTCGCCCGGGCGAACGATCTCGCACCCGTCGCGGAGACCGGGTCCTGGCAGCTCACCCCCGCCGAGCGGAGCGACCCGCTGCTGGGACTCACCGCCTACCGCGTGGTGCAGGAGGGGCTGAGCAACGTCGCCCGGCACGCGCCGGGCGCGGCGACCCAGATCGATTGGACCGAGACGCCGACGGAGCGCGGGATCAGGATCCGCAACGCGGCCCCGACGCGGGCGGCCGCGCCGCGTGCGGACGACGGAGGGCACGGCCTCCGCGGCATGCGCGAGCGGGTCGAGGCGATGGGCGGCACGGTCGCCGCGGCCGTCACGGGCGATGGCGGGTACGTGCTGCAGGTGCGCATCCCGCGGGAGGAGGAGGCATGACGACGGTGCTCATCGTGGACGACCAGGCCATGCTCCGGGCGGGCTTCGCCGCGATCCTGCAGGCGCAGGACGGGCTGGAGGTCGTCGGGCAGGCCGCGGACGGCGCGGAGGGGGTCGACGAGGCACGCCGACTGCGCCCCGAGGTGGTGCTGATGGACGTGCGGATGCCGAACCTCGACGGCATCGAGGCGACCCGCCGGATCATCGCCGCCGCCGAGCGCGACGGCCGCACGCCGCCGGCCGTGCTCGTGCTCACCACGTTCGACGCCGACGAATACGTGCATGAGGCCCTGCGGGCGGGGGCGAGCGGGTTCCTGCTCAAGGACGCCCTGCCGGAGGAGCTCGTGCAGGCGGTGCGCGTGGTGGCGGCCGGCGACGCCCTGCTCGCCCCGCGGATCACCCGGCGGCTGCTCGAGAGGTTCGCCGAGAGCCGTCCGCGATCGAACAGCGCCGAGCTGCGCCTGAAGGGGCTCACCGAACGGGAGCACGAGATCCTCGTGCTGATCGGGCGCGGGCAGTCGAACCGCGAGATCGCGGCGGACCTCTTCCTCGCCGAGCAGACCGTCAAGACGCATGTGAGCCGGATCTTCTCCAAGCTGGGGCTGCGCGACCGTGTGCAGGCCGTGATCCTCGCCTACGACGCCGGCCTGGTCGCGCCCGCCGGCTGAGATCCGCAGAGCCCGTCGGCTGAGGCGGGTCGGCTCGTCTGCGGAGCTCGGCTGAGCCCGCCGGCTGAGACCGGCTCAGCCCGTCTGCGAGACCGCGACGCCGAACACGGACAGCCCGACGACGAGGAACAGGATCAGGATCAGCGCCCACACCAGCAGGATCAGGCTCGAGATGATCACGCCGGCCACGGCCATGCCGCGTCCCGCCGGCTCCTTGCGCAGGCCCGCGATGCCCAGGATCAGGGCCGCGATCGGAACGAGGAACGTGAAGCCGAACAGGATCGAGACGAGCGCCAGCACCATGGACGCGATGCTCAGGCCTTTGGGCGCCGGTGCCGCGAGGTAGGCCGGCATCGGGTAGTACGGCTGGCCGTTCGCAGGGTGCTGCACCATCGGATACGGCGGCGCGGGCTGATACTGCGGCGTGGGCTGATAGGGAGATCCGGGCTGCGGATCCTGCGGATAGGTCATGATTCCCCCTGGTCTGTGCGACGCGATGCGCCGTCATCCCTTCCTAGCGCAGTCGCGCCGAACTCGCGCTCGCCATCGCGGACTTGCGACACCTACGGCGTGATACCGCAGTAGGGGGTGGATCCGGCTCCGCAGCGGGACGCGGAGGGCATGACCGGAGGCCGACCTTAGAGGCATGGCACTCCTCACCCCCGTCCTCGCGTCAGCTCCCGCGCCCTCGGCACCCGTCGCCGTCCCCGGATCCGCTCCCGCCGCGGTCACCCGCGACACCGCCGTCGACGGAGTGCGGGCGATCCTGCTGGGCGTCGTGGTGCTGCTGCATTCGCTCATGGTCGGGGTGAGCGTGGCCGCCGACGGATCCCCGATCCTGCGCAATGCCATGGAGGGCTGGGACGGGTCCGCACCGCTCACCTGGGCCCTGCAGATCATGCCGCTGTTCTTCGTGCTGGGCGGGTTCGCGTCGCATACGCAGTGGACACGGCAGCGGGCGAAGGGTGCCACCACTGGCGACTACGTGGCGGGGCGGATGCGCCGGCTGCTGGTCCCGGCGTCCGGCGCGATCCTGGCGACCGCGGTGCTGCTGGCCGGTCTCGTGCTCGCCGGGGTTCCGGCGGACGTCGTCGCCACGGCCGGATTCCGGATCAGCCAGCCGCTGTGGTTCCTGGGCGTCTACCTCGGCTGCTCCGCCCTCGTGCCGGTCATGGTCCGGCTGCACGAGCGGCACCGGATTCCCACCGTCGTCGCGCTCGCGGCAGGGGTCGTCGCCGTCGACATCGTGCGCGGCGCGACCGGCGTCACCGCGATCGGACTGGTGAACATGGCCTTCGTGTGGCTGCTGCTGCAGCAGTTCGGCTTCGCGATCGCGGACGGATCCCTCGACCGGCTGCGCCGTGCACCGCTGCTCGCGATCGCAAGCGTCGCCGTCGCCGTCGCGGGGGTGCTGATCCTCACCGGCGCCGCGCCGGCCGACCTCATCACCGCGCTCAACCCGCCGATGGCGATCCTCGTCGTGGCCGGTGTCGCGCAGACCGCCCTCTTCCTCGCTCTGCGCTCCCGGCTGCGCACCTGGGCCGCCGGCCCGCGCATCGCCGCCGCGGTGGGCTGGATCAACGCCAGGGCGATGACGATCTACTCGTGGCACATGCTCGTGGTGGTCGCGCTCGCCGGGGCGCTGCTGATCTCGCCGCTCACCCTGCCCGTGCCGCTCAGCGCCGAATGGTGGGCGGGCCGGCCCCTGTGGTTCGCGGCCGTGCTCGTCGTGGTGGCGCTCGCCGTCGCCCGCGTCGGACGGCGCGAGGCCGCGCGCGAGTCTGCGATGATCTCGGTCGACGCGGGACGCGCCACGGTGTCCGCGCTGCTCGGCGTGGCGGGCGTCGTCACGATCCTCGTCGCGGGATCGGCCCCCGCCGCCTGGGTGGTCGGGACGGTACTGGTGCTCGCCGCGCTTCGGGTGGCGCGCCCCGGCGCGACGGCCTGAGCTGATCCGCCGAGGCGTCCCAGCCTCGGGGTCGCTGCCGGCCGCGGAGCAGCGCCAAGCGCGGGAGCACGTCAGTCCCGGGTCTCGGCCGCCCGCCGGGCCATGGCGGCGAAGGCGCCGACCAGCGGGTTGTCGTCGCCCGTGCGGTGGATGATCTGCATGCGGCTGCGGGCGTCGGTGCCGGAGAGAGGCACGGCGACGGCTCCGTCCGGCAGCGCGAGGGCGGCGCTGAGCGGGGCGATGGTCACCCCGAGACCGTGCGCCACGAGGTGCAGGATCGTGTTCCATTCGGAGGCGTGGAAGGCGATGTCCGGATCCGCTCCCGCCTCATGGAAGGGCTGCATGTTACGGGCGAAGGCCTGGGCGCCGGCCGAGGGCGGAAAGAGCACGAGCGGCCAGGCGGAGAGCTGGGCGGCGTGAACCCGGCGCCGTGCGGCCAGGTCATGGCCGGCGGGCAGCACCGCCGTGAAGCGCTCTTCGAAGAGCGTCGTGAGGGACAGACCGGGATGATCGTCGGCGTCGCGGACGATGCCGAGGTCGACGACGCCGTTCGCGATCCGATCGACCACGGTGCTGGTGAACCCCTCGTGCAGGCGCACGAGGACATCGGGCCGTTCGTCGGACACGCGGCGCAGCAGGCCTCCGATCGTGCTCGAGGCGGAGGACACGAAGGCGATGTCGAGCCGACCGGATTCCCCTCGCGCGACCCGGCGCGCCTCATCGAGATCGTCGGAGAGCCTCCCGAGCAGATCGCGCGCGCGCGGCTGGAACGCCCGCCCGGCCGCGGTGAGCTCGACGACGCGAGAGGTGCGCCGGAGGAGAGGGGCGCCCAGGAGGTCTTCGAGCTGGCGGATCTGCTGCGAGAGCGCGGGCTGGGCGATGTGCAGACGGGCCGCCGCCCGCCCGAAATGCAGTTCCTCCGCGACCGCCAGGAAGTATCGGAGGTGTCGCAGCTCGATGCGCGGATCCATCAGTGAAACCTATCGAATCGCGTGCGGAGGTGTATTGGACTTCTTGATCTCGCCGACCGAGGATCGATGTGTGCCCGCCGCTCTCCCCGATATCCGCATCAGCTCCCTCTCCAGCCAGGCCGACCAGGTCGCGTTCCGCGAGATCAACGAGGAGTGGATCTCACGCCTCTTCACGCTCACGGACGAGGACCGGGCGATCCTCGCCGACCCGGTCGGACGCGTCATGACCCCAGGAGGAGACGTCCTCATCGCGCGGGACGCGGACGACGCGGCGGTGGGGTGCATCGCCCTCCTGTCGTACGGGGACGGCGTCTTCGAGCTCGCGAAGATGGCCGTCGCGCCGCACGCGCAGGGGGCGGGGATCGGGCGCCGGCTGATCGCGGCGGCCCTGCGTCGCGCGGCCGAGCTGCACGGGCGACGCGTCTTCCTCGGCACGAACTCGCGCCTGGAGGCGGCTCTCCACCTCTATGAGGAGACGGGATTCCGGCGCATCACGCGCACCGAGCTTCCGGTCGCCGACTACTACGCCCGCGCGGACATCCTGATGGAGATCGCCGTCGCGTGAGCGGCGGTTCGGGCCTTCGCCCGCGGTGAGCTCCGTTCTCAGGCTGTGCGGTCGCGCCGCCGCCACCGCAGCCGCGTGACGAGCACCCCGAGCAGGCAGAGTGCGCCGCCGAGGAACATGAGGGGCGTCGGCACCTCGCCGAGGATCAGCCACGACAGCAGGATCGCGATCGCCGGAACCACGTAGGTGGTCGCCGAGGTCTGCCCGGCGGTACTGCGCTGCAGCACGTAGGCCCAGGTGGTGAAGGCGATCGCGGTCGGGAAGATGCCGAGGTAGACCACCCAGAGCGTCGCGTCGAGCGGTGCGGTCTGCAGCGACCCCACGAGGCTGCCCGTCCAGGGCAGCAGGGCGATCGTTCCGACGGCGGCGCCCAGCCAGGTGAGCGTGGTCGCGTCGGTGCCGGCGCTCAGCAGGTGCTTCTGCAGCAGCGTGCACCCCGCATACATGACCGCGGCGAGCAGCGCGAGCAGCAGGCCGGCGATGTCGAAGGCGCCGTTCTTCGCCCCGGAGTTCAGACCGATCAGCACGACGCCGCCGAACGCGATCGGGGCTCCGATCAGCAACGGCTTCGGGAAGCCCTCGCGCAGGAAGAGCCCGCTGAAGACGACCACCATGAGCGGGGCCAGGTTGACCACCATCGCCGCGGTGCCGGCGTCGAGGCTGTGCTCCGCGGCGTTGAGCGCCAGGTTGTAGACGCAGAACCAGCCCACGCCCCAGACGGCGACGAGCAGCCAGTGCCGTCGCGACGGCAGGCGGATCCCGCGTCTCAGCGCGATGACGGTGAGCGCCACGGTGCCGACCGCCATGCGCAGCAGCGCCAGTGCGCCGGGATCGAAATGGGGACCGGCGCCGCGGATGCCGATGAACGCCGAGGCCCAGAGCACGACCGTCACCACGGCCGCCGTCAGGACCAGGGCGCCGTTGCGCGGCGGGGTCGGCGTGATCGTGCCACTGCCCGATGCAGGCAGGCTGGTCCGTTCCGGCGTGGTCTCGGTCATCCTTCGATCGTCGCAGGGGCCGCGGACATCGGTCGAGAACGACGACCGCCATCCCTCGCCGAGATCCGGCCAGCATGCGGCCACGCGCCGGGGACTGCGAACGAGGCGGCTCAGATCGCGCTGCGCCGAGCCCGGAGGACGGAGCCGGCCGTGCCATCGGAGTAGGCGACGGTGATGACCGGGTCGCCGAGGTCGACCAGCGAGCCGTTGACGGTGACGGTGGCACGGCCTGCGCCGTCGAAGGTCACGGATCCGGCCCGCGCGGAGTCGTAGGACACGGTCGCGGTGGCTCCTGGCTGGCCCGCGAGCGACAGGGTGTCGCTCGCGAGGATCCTGATGCCGAGAAGCCCCAGCGTGGTGTTCTCGGTGAGCCCCGTGAACGCGAGCGGCGCCGGTGCCACGGGGGCGGGGGCGGGCGCCGGGTTGCCGGGGGTCGGGCTTCCGGGGGCCGGCGCCGGCTGCGGCGCGGATGAGGTCGGGGCGGATCCGCCGTCTGCGGTCTGATCGTGTTGACCGGAATCGACAGGCGTCGGGGTCACGACCGTCTCCACCGGCGGCACGGCGGTCGGCGGGGTCGGGGTGGGCGATGGCGTGCGCGGCGGGGCGGGGGCGGACGGCGACCCCGCGCCCTCGAAACCGCGCTCGGCGATCGGATCCACGGGCGCGGCGACGTGCGGGCTGTCGGCGGCTGTTGACTCCGGTGCGCGCACCAGCCACAGTCCGAATCCGAGCCCGGCGATCAACACGAGCGCGGCGGCGATGCCGAGCCAGACGATCGCGCGACGCCTGCGTGGTGCGGATCCGGTCGTCGGCCCGGGATCGACGGGTTCGGCCGCCGGCACGGACCCCGCCTGGCGCAGGCGCGCCTCGCGTCGCGGCGACGGAGTCGGTGCCGCGCCCGTCGTCGGGACCAGTGGCTGAGGAAGTGGCTGAACACGGGGCGGGGCGAGCGACGGAGCGAGCTGCGGGACCTCGAATTCAGTGCTCGCGAGAGACTCCCGGCGCAGGCGCGCCTCGCGTCGCGTGGCTCCGGCGGGCATCGCGCGCGGGCCCGCGGGGGGCTGGTCCGTCGGCTCGATCATCGTGGTGTCTCCGGCAGCGCTGACTCTCGATCAGCACGGTGCCTCCATCGCACGGTGCCGCGCTGCGGATCTCACCCTATCGACCGGGTCGGCCCTGAGCCTGGACGGGCTCCGTATCTGTCGGCGGTTCAGCCCTCGAGAGGCCAGCCGGTGTACGCCTCGGCGAGGTACGTGCGGCCGGCGCGGGACTCCACGACGGAACGCAGTTCGCCGATCTGGCGCCGCCGGTCGAACTCGGAGGCGTCGGGGCTCACGTGCAGCATGCTCGTCATCCACCAGGAGAAGTGCTGGGCCTTCCAGATCCGGCGCAGCGCCGTTTCGGCGTAGGCCTCGATGGGCCGGTCGTCGTTCTCGAGCAGGAGCGCGCTCAGCGCCTTCTCCAGGACCAGCACGTCCGCCACTGCCAGGTTCATCCCCTTGGCGCCGGTCGGCGGGACGGTGTGTGCGGCGTCGCCGACCAGGGCGAGGCGACCGCGTCGCAGATCCTGCGCCACGAAGCTGCGGAACCGCAGCACGTCGCGCTGGAAGATCGGGCCCTCCACGAGGGTCGTCCCCGGCACCCGCGCCTGCAGCTCGGACCACAACTGCTCCTCGGAGAACGACTCCGGATCCGTGCCGGGATCGCACTGGAAGTACATCCGCTGCACGGATTCGCTGCGCTGACTGATCAGCGCGAACCCCTGGGCGGAGTTGCTGTAGATGAGCTCGGGCGCGCTCGGCGGGGCTTCGCAGAGGATGCCGAACCAGGCGAACGGGTACTCGCGGAAGTATCCGCTGCGGGCGCCGCTCAACGCGGTGCGCGCGACGCTGTGTGAGCCGTCCGCTCCGACCACGAAGTCGGCCTCGATGACGAGCTCGGCGCCGTCGTCGCCCACGGTCACCACCCGCGGGCAGCCGGACTCCGGATCCTCGATGCGCGTCGCCGTGACCCCGAACCGGAGGTCCTGACTGGCCGCGAGGCGCGCCGCTATGAGATCGCGGAGCACCTCGTGCTGCGGGTACAGGAACACGCTGCGGCCGACGAGATCCTGGAAGTCGATCCGGTGGCCCTCGCCGTCGACGCGGAGTTCGATGCCCTCGTGGCGATGCCCGTCGGTCAGCACCCGGGTGGAGGCCCCGGTCTCGACGAGCGCCTCGACCGTGCCGTGCTCGAGGATCCCGGCGCGGATGGTGTTCTCCACGGCGTCGCGCGTGCGGGAGTCGATGACCACCGATTCGATGCCGGCGCGATCCAGCAGGTGCGAGAGGAACAGGCCGGCGGGGCCGGCGCCGATGATCGCGACGCGGGTGCGGATGGTGGTCATGTCGTCTCCTTCGGCGCATGCGAGCTGCTCCGGACGGGGACCGGACTCTCGAGAATCCATCCTGAGGCCCGAGGTGAGAGGCGAAGGGCATAGTTCCCGTTGAACGGGAATCGAGTCAACGATCTCCGGGACGCCGCCCGCCGAGCGCGCCCTCGATCTCCTTCGCGGCGCGGTGCAACTCGACCAGCGCGTCGTCGACCGGCATCTCGCGGCGCAGCACCATCGACAGCGCCGCGATCACCGTGCCCGTCTCATCCCGAATGGGCACCGCCACCCCGGTGGAGACACCCTCGACGTATCCGGGCGCGACCGCGTGCCCCAGCTGGCGCACCTCGGCGAGCTTCCTGCGCAGCACGGCCGGATCGGTGATGGTCTCCGCAGAGATGGCCGGCAGAGGGGCGGCGAGGATGCTTTCCTGCAGGTCCCGGTCGCCGAAGGCGAGCAGCACCAGCCCCGAGGACGAGGCGTGCAGCGGGAGGCGGCCGGCGACGCGCGTGACGTTGGCCCCCGAATCCGGAGCCGACAGACGCTCCAGGAACAGTGCCGTGCCCTGCTCCTCGATCGCCAGCTGGGTGTGCTCCTTGATGCGCTGCTGCACGCGCTCCATCGACGGCATCGCCGCCTGTCGCAGCCGAAGCGCCTGCGAGGAGCGGGTCGCGAGCTCCCACAGGCGCATGCCGACGCGGATGCGCTTGTCCTCGTCGCGCTCGAGCAGCCCGGCGGTCACCAGCTCGCCGATGAAACGATGCGCGGTCGACCGAGGAAGCTGTGCGCGTCGGCCGATCTCCGAGGCCGTCTGCACGGTGCGCGTCGGCGTGAAGGTCGCGAGGACCCGGATCAGCCGATCGGCCACGGAATCTCCGGTGGGGGAGTTCGCCATGCGCACCAGCCTGCCTCACGGCGCGGCGAAACTGTGCGCCGCCTTGACCGGCGCGGCCTCCGCGGAGGCGAGGAACGCGAGGAGCGCTGCCGCCCCGACCGGATCGGCTGCTGCGGTCGCCACGGCTCCCGAGAAGACGGTGTCGATCGCGGAGTCCTCGGGCAGGACGCCGAGGATCCGGATCCCGGGCTGCCCGACCAGCTCGCTGAGCTGCTGCAGGCCGATCGCGACCTCGCCCCGCGCGAGCAGCGTCGCCACGGGCACCCCCGGTCGGGCCTGCACGAGACGCGGGCCGAGCTCGTCCCTGAGAGCCCACGCCTCGATCATCCGGATCAGGGCGGTGCCGCTCGGCCCGGTGGAGTAGCCGATCCGGTCCGCAGCGCGCAGCGCGGCACGGAAGCCTGCCGTGTCGGGGAACGCCGATCCCTCGGCACGGGCTGCCGGCCCTTCTCCCTCGGCCGGGATGGCTGCCGCCACCTGCGAGAGGACGAGTGGGGTCACCGTGTCAGCGGCGACCCGTCCGTCCGCGGCGAGACGGTGGAGTGCGTCGTCGGCGAGGATCACCAGATCGAACGGCTCCCCGTCGGCCACCCGGGCGGCCGCGTCCACGCCGCCGACGGAGGTCAGGTCGACCGGCGGCAGTCCCGCGGCGCTCGCCGCGGTGAACAGGTCGCCGAGCAGGTGCCGGGTGGCCATGGATGAGATCGCTCTCATGCGGCGTCCTCGAACGATTCGGCGTCCACCTCGGCCGCGGGGCCCGCGGCGTACCGCGGTCCGGAGACCGTGGCGGTGTCGATCAGCACCCCGGCACGGGCGAGCAGCGTCGCGTCGACGACGAGCTCCGCCCCGGCCTGATTCTCGCGCAGGTGATCGATCCTGGTCGTGCCGGGGATCGGCACCACGTGGGGCCCGCGCGAGAGCAGCCAGGCGAGCGCGAGCTGCGCGGGCGTGCAGCCGGTCTCGGCGGCGAGCGCACGCCAGGCGGGCAGCAACGCGGCGTTGGCGGGCCAGTGCTCCGGGAGGAAGCGGGGCATCGAGCGCCGGATGTCGTTCGCAACGAGCTCCTGCGGATCCCGTACCGCGTCGCCGAGGAAGCCGCGCGCGATCGGCGAGAACGCGACCAGTGCGACTCCGGCGTCGCGGGTCGCGTCCAGCATGCCGAGCTCGGGGTTGCGGCTCCACAGCGAGTACTCGTTCTGCACGGCCGCGATCGGGGCGACGGCCAGGGCTTCGCGCAGGCGAGCGACCGAGACCTCGGAGAGGCCGATCGCGCCGATCTTTCCTGCGGCGACGAGCTCGGCCAGGGCGCCGACGCTCTCCCCGATCGGAACCGACCGGTCCCAGCGGTGCAGGTAGTAGAGGTCGATGCGCTCCACTCCGAGCCGCCCGAGCGAGGCGTCCACCTGGGCGCGCAACGTCTCGGGCCGCCCGTCGATGCGCTTGACGCCGTCGACGAGTGCCATGCCGCCCTTGCTCGCGAGCACCACCTCGTCGCGACGCCCGGCGAGCGCCCGGCCCACGAGCTCCTCGTTGCGGCCTCCGCCGTAGAGCGTCGCGGTGTCGAGCATCCCGATCCCGTCGTCGAGCGCGGCGCGGAGCAGCCTCAGCCCGCCGTCCTCCGAGGGCGGCGTTCCGTAGGCATGGCTCAGCGACATGCAGCCGAGCCCGATCCGGGGGAGCTTCACGCCAGCTGCTCCTCCAGAGCGCCCAGCACCCGGTAGCAGTCGATCACCTGACGGAACGAGGAGTTCGGCTCGCGGCCCTCGCGGATCGCGCTCACGAACTCCCGGTCCTGCAGCTCGATGCCGTTCATGCTGACGGCGACGCCTGCGACATCGATCTGCTCGTCCCGGCCGGTGTACAGGTCGTCGTAGCGGGCGATGTACGTGCCGGTGTCGCCGATGTAGCGGAAGAACGTGCCGAACGGCCCGTCGTTGTTGAACGATAGGGAGAGGGTGCAGATCGCCCCGGTCTCGCTCTTCAGCTGGATCGACATGTCCATCGCGATGCCCAGCTCGGGGTGGACCGGGCCCTGGATCGCGTTCGCCTGCACGATCCGGCCGGCCTGATACGCGAACAGGTCGACCGTGTGCGCGGCGTGGTGCCAGAGCAGGTGGTCGGTCCAGGAGCGTGCCTCGCCCTTCGCGTTCGTGTTGCTGCGCCGGAAGAAGTACGTCTGCACGTCCATCTGCTGCACGGCGAGCTCGCCGGCGGTGATGCGGTCGTGCAGGTACTGGTGCGAGGGGTTGAAGCGCCGGGTGTGCCCGACCATCGCGATCCGGCCGGCGGCCTCACTGGCGGCGAGGGCCGCCTCGGCGTCGGCGAGCGAGTCCGCCAGCGGGATCTCCACCTGCACGTGCTTGCCGGCGGCCAGCACGGCCTGCGCCTGGGCGGCGTGCAGGCCGGTGGGCGTGGCGAGGATCACGGCGTCGACGTCGTCGCGCGCGAGCACCGCGTCGAGGCCGACGACCGCGTTCGGCACGCCGTACTGCGCGGCGACCGCATCGGCCTTCTCCTGAGAGGTGGCGCTGACGACGGTGACCTCGGCGTCCTCGATGTTCGCCAGGCCGTCGAGGTGCTTCATGCCGAAGGCGCCGTTGGCGCCGACGACGGCGATGCGGATCATCTCTGTCATAGGGGTCTCCTCAGGGGGTCGCAGGTCAGACCGTCGCCGGAACCGTGGCGGTGCCGGGGACGGGCTCGGATGCCGGGACCTCGGTCTCGCCACCGGCGGCGGCGCTCTCCGGCGTCGCGACGGGGTTCGACAGCACCAGGTGCCCCACCGCGGTGTTCGATGCCGGCACATGGTAGAACCGGTGGTTCGTCTCGGGGGCGCCGCCGCCGAACTGGTCGTCCATCGCGCCCCGTGCGATCAGCCAGTCGACGAGCTCGATGCCCTCGGATCCGGCCTCGTCGACGTACTCCATGTGCTGCCACTCGGTCAGACCCTTCGGATCCGCGATGAGGTGGTCGAGGAACGCGTTGTCCCACTCCTCGTTGATGAGGCCCGCGCGCGGGCCCTGCAGCTGGTGGCTCATGCCGCCCGTGCCCCAGATCTGCACGTTGAGCTCGGGGCCGTCCCACTTGTCCAGGGCGCGACGCAGCGCGCGGCCGAGCTCGTAGCAGCGCCGGCCCGACGGCACCGGGTACTGCACGACGTTCACCGCGAGCGGGATCACCCGCACCGGCCACTGCTCCTCCGGGCCGAGCTCGCCGAAGACGAGGGAGAGCGGCACCGTGAGCCCGTGGTCCACCACCATCTCGTTGACGAGGGTGAGGTCGAAGTCGTCCTGGATGACGGATTGCGCGATGTGCGCGGCGAGCTCGGGGTAGCCCTTCACGTCGGGCACCGGGCGCGGGCCGTAGCCCTCGTCGGCGACCGGGTAGTCGGATCCGGTGCCGAGCACGAAGGTCGGGATGATCGAGGAGTCGAACGCCGTGGCGTGGTCGTTGTAGACGAGGATCACGACATCCGGGGTGTTCTCCTTCGCCCACTTCCTGGTCCACTGGTAGCCGTCGAAGACCTTCTTCCAGTACGGCTCCTCGGTCTTGCCGAGGTCCATCGCGGCGCCGATCGCGGGCACGTGCGACGTGAACAGCGCCGAGGTGTACCGAGCGGGGGCGTTCTCGCGCAGGGTCTCGGCCTTCTCGCCGGGAACCGGGGGCGTCCAGCCGTCCAGATCCTTCAGGCGGTTGCCCTCGGGCCGCCGGCCGCCGCCGACCATCATGTCGCGGTAGGCGGCCTCGCTCATGCCGGTCATGGATCCGGCCATCTGCTGGAAGCTCAGGCCGTGGGTCGCGCCGATCTTGGAGAGGAAGTAGATGTTGCCGCCCTCTTCGATGCAGGTGTTCAGGTCGATGTCGAGCACCGCCTGGCGCTGCCGCGGGTTCAGCGGCCACTCGTCGAGATACGCCTCCTGATCGGCGAGGAACCGCGCACGGTTCTCGGGCTTCATCAGCGACATGCAGAACTGGTTGAGGTGGTAGCCCTTGCGCGCCTGATCGGCATCGAAGATCGTGGTGCCGGGGACGTCCTTGTACGGCTTGTCGAGTGACATGTCATGCTCCTTCGGTGATGCGCGCGCCGGCCCGGTCCTGACCGGTGCTCTGCGTTCGATCGGCCGGCGTCTGCTCGGCCCAGTACAGGCGGGCGGGGTTGTCCACGAGCAGCTTGCGCTGCAGCTCGGGAGTCGGCGCGATCTGCGGGATGAAGTCGACCAGCAGCCCGTCGTCGGGCATGTGGTCCTTGAGGTTGGGGTGCGGCCAGTCGGTTCCCCAGAGCACGCGGTCGGGGAACTCCTCGACCACGCGGCGGGCGAACGGCACGACATCGGAGTACGCATGCTGCTCGCCGTCGAGAGCGCGCGGTCCGGTCACGGATAGCCGCTCGGGGCAGGACACCTTGGTCCACACGTTCGGGTTCTCCCGCATGAATCTCAGGAAGAGCTCGAACTCGGGGCCATCAGGATCCTTGGTCACGTCGGGCCGGCCCATGTGGTCGACGACGACATCGGTCGGGATGGCGGAGAAGAAGTCGTACAGCTCGGGCAGATCCTCGGCCTCGAAGTAGATGACCACGTGCCAGCCGAGGGGCGCGATCTTCCCGACGATCTCGTCGAGCGAGTCGGTGGGGACGCGGTCGACGAGGCGCTTGACGAAGTTGAACCGCACGCCGCGCACGCCCGCCTCGTGCAGCTCGGCGAGCTGCTCCGCGGTGACGTCGCGGCGCACCGTGGCGACGCCGCGGGCGCGCCCGTCGCTGCGCCGAAGGGCGTCGACCAGCGCGCGGTTGTCGGCGCCGTGGCAGGTGGCCTGCACGATCACGTTGCGGTCGAAGCCGAGGTGGTCGCGCAGCGCGAACAATTGTGCGGCCGAGGCATCGCAGGGGGTGTACTTGCGCTCCGGGGCGTAGGGGAACTCCGCACCGGGCCCGAACACGTGGCAGTGCGCATCCACAGCGCCGTCGGGCAGCCGGAACGTCGGGGTGCGGGGGCCGTCGTACCAGTCCAGCCAGCCCTCGGACTTCTCGAAGCCGCCGGTGGTCTCTCCGTGCGCCATGTCAGTCCTCGCCGTCGTTCTGGTCGATGTACTCCAGGCCGGCGGCCGCGAGCGGCTCCCGCATGCCGTACAGATCCAGGCCGAGCACGCCGTCGCGGAACCGCTGCCGCTTCGACTCCTCATTGTCCTCGCGCTTCTGCGCCGCCTCCGCGACGGCGCTGACGAGGGCGCGCGGCACGACGACGACGCCGTCCACATCGGCGACGACCACGTCGCCGGGGTTCACCAGGGCGTTGGCGACGACGACCGGCACGTTCACGGATCCGAGCGTCGCCTTGACCGTGCCCTTCGCATTGATCGCGCGGGAGAAGACCGGGAAGTCCATCTCCTGGAGGTCGGCGACGTCGCGCACGCCCCCGTCGATGACGAGTCCGGCGCAGCCGCGGGAACGCAGCGAGGTGGCGAGCAGCTCGCCGAAGAAGCCGTCCTCGCTCTCGGTCGTGCAGCCGGCGATGAGCACGTCTCCCGGCTGCACCTGCTCGGCCGCGACGTGGAACATCCAGTTGTCGCCGGGCTGCAGCAGCACGGTGACGGCGGGCCCGCAGAGCTTCGCGCCCGGATAGGCGGGGCGGATGTAGGGGCGCAGCAGCCCGACCCTGCCCATCGCCTCGTGGATCGTGGCGACGCCGAACGCGCTCAAGGCGGTGACGGCGGCCGGATCCGGTCGCTCGATGTCGGTGCGGACGATGCCGAGGTCGTTCAGTCGCATGAGGCGCGTTCCTTCCGGTTCAGAGTCCGCGGGCGGTCAGCGCCCGGTCCAGACGGGGGTAAACGCGGCGGGCATTCGTCTCGAACACCTGCCGGCGCTGGGCGTCGTCGAGGTTCCCGGTCGCGTCCACGTAGCGCTTCGTGTCGTCGAAGTAGTGGCCCGTGCGGGGGTCGACATCGCGGACGGCGCCGATCATCTCGCTCGCGAACAGGATGTTCTCCGTGGGGATCACCTGGGTCAGCAGGTCGATCCCGGGCTGGTGGTAGACGCAGGTGTCGAAGAACACGTTGTGCAGCAGGTGCTCCTCGAGTTCGGGCTTGCCCAGGGCCATCGCGAGCCCGCGGAACCTGCCCCAGTGGTACGGCACGGCGCCGCCGCCGTGCGGGATGACGAGCTTCAGGTCGGGGAAGTCCCGGAACAGGTCGCCCTTGAGCAGCTGCATGAACGCGGTGGTGTCGGCGTTCAGGTAGTGGTCCCCGGTCGTGTGGAACACCGGCTTGCACGAGGTGGAGACGTGCACCATCGCCGGGATCTCGTATTCGACGAGCTTCTCGTAGACCGGGTACCAGGACCGGTCGGTGAGCGCGGGGGCGGTCCAGAGCCCGCCCGACGGATCCGGATTCAGGTTCACCGTGACGGCTCCGAGCTCCTCGACCGCGCGGGTCAGCTCGGCGACGGTGCTCGCAGGGTCCGCCCCCGGCGACTGCGGCAGCATCGCGCCCATCAGGAAGCGGTCGGGGAACAGCTCGCTCACCCGGGCGCAGAGGTCGTTGCAGATCCGCGCCCAGGTCTCGCTCACCGCGAGATCGCCGATGTGATGCGCCATGAACGACGCGCGCGGGCTGAACACGGTGACGTCGCTGCCGCGCTCGTCCATCAGTCGCAGCTGGTTGGCCCGGATCGTCTCGCGGATCTCGTCGTCGCTGATCCGCAGCGCGGCGGGGTCCGGCGCCTCGCCGTCGCCGGCGGCGAAGGCGATCTGCAGATCACGCCAGGCGCCCAGCTGCGCCGGGGCGGTGGTGTAGTGGCCGTGGATGTCGATGATCACCGGGTGTCGTCCTTGTCACAGTCGGTCGAGCGGGGCGCCCTTCAGGCCGACTCTAGGACGCGGGCTCCATATGGTCCAATAGATGTTCAGGCGTCACCGCATAGAGGAGATCGATACATGCCGCTCGCCGATCTGAACCAGCTCCGGACGTTCGTCACGCTCTACGAACTGCGCAGCGTGACCGCCACGGCCGAACGCCTGCACGTGACGCAGCCGACCGTGAGCTACACCCTGCGCCGGCTGCGGGCGCAGTTCGGCGACGAGCTGTTCCGGCGGGAGGGGCACGACATGGTCCCGACCGGGAAGGCCACGCAACTGTTCGGGCCGCTGCATGCCGCCCTCGCCCAGATCGACGAGACCGTGGGCGGATCCGACGTGTTCGAGCCGACCACGTTCCGGGGCGAGCTCGTACTCGGGCTGACCTCCATCGGCGAGCAGACCTTCCTGCCGCCGATCATGGCGGCGCTCGCCCGGGAGGGGGCGGATCCGCACCTGCAGGTGGAGCGGCTCGACGCGGACGCGGTCGAGGACTCCCTCGTACGCGGCACCATCGACCTGGCGATGACCGTGTCGCTCATCGGATCCCCGCGCCTGTGGCGCACGCTGGTGCGCGCCGTCGAATACGTCGCGCTGTGCTCGGGGGCGCATCCGCTGCCGGAGACCGGGCCCGACATGTTCGCGGGGCGGCGCTTCGTGCGCGTCTCCGCGCGTGGCGGGCACGTCTTCCCGCTGCAGGCGCTGACCGAGAACTCCCTCATGGGACAGGTGTCGCTGACCGTCGAGGAGTACGCGACCGTGCCCGCCGTGCTCGAGGCGACGGACCTGGTGGTGCTGCTGCCGCGGCACGTCGCGGAGGTGTTCCGCGGATGGTTCCCCGGGCTCCACATCGCCGACCTGCCGTGGCCGGGTCAGAGCACGCCGGTGTCGCTCTACACGCGCAACGACGCCAGCCTCTCGCCGGCGCAGCGCTGGTTCCGCTCGGTCGTGTTCGAGGCGGTCGCTGCGGGGGAGTACCGCACGGCGGCCGTCGCCGGCTGATCGCGTCTTCTTCGGTTCAGGTGGGTCTTCGTCGGTTCAGGTGGGTCGGGTCTTCCCACCTCCGGTTCAGGTCGCTCGGGTCTTCCCGACCTGCGGTTCAGGCGGGTCGGGTGTTCCCCACCTTCGGTTCAGGTCGCTCGGGTCTTCCGACCTTCGGTTCAGGCGGGTCGGGTGTTCCCCACCTTCGGTTCAGGTCGCTCGGGTCTTCCGACCTTCGGTTCAGGTCGCACTTTCTGCTGTTCCGGGGGCGTGGAAACCGCAGAAAGTGCGACCTGAACGGGGAAAGTGCGACCTGAATGGACGTCGGATCCGGATCCGGATCCCGGTCGGCGGTCAGCGCGGGGGGCGATTCCAGCTCGCCTTGGCCGGGGCGAACGGACTGCGCACGTGGATCGACCAGGTCGAGTGCGGGTGGATCGTCAGGATCGCGCGCTCCCACCAGGCGCGGGCCTCGGCCGACAGCTCGGGCAGCACCGCCTCCTTGTCGGCGTCGTCCTCCGGACGCGGGCGCAGCGCCTTCCACACGAGCTGCACCTCGGGCGCTCCGGTCGGGATGCCGTCGAGGTCGAGCACGGCGCGGTCCCAGGGCAGCTGAAGCCGCGGGTCGCGCTTGTAGACCCAGGCCCGGTCGGCGCCGTCCTCCGCATTCACCTGCAGCACCCAGTGGTCGCGGGAGCCGTCGTGGATCAGAACCGGATGGGCGTCGACGTCCTCGCCGGAGTCAGCGAGAGGGATCCAGCCATCGCCGTCCGCGATCCAGGCGCTGAACGGCGAGGGGAGAGCGGCCACCAGCTCGCGGAGGTCGCGGGCCGTCGTACTGACGTCGATGTTCGCGCGGGCGCGGATCGGCCGTCCGAGCCATCGATCCAGCGCGGCGCCACCGGAGAGCCACCATCGCACCGACGACGACGCGAGCAGATCGGCGACGGCGCCGGGGGAGAGCGGATCCCACTCGGTGGTGAGGGACGGAGAAGCCACCATGGATGCAGGTTACTGGACCCTGTCGATGCACCCGCAACGGCGTCGGACCCCCTCCGATAGACTGGCCCCGCCCGATCGGGCCAGCTCATCAGCCGGTGCAAACCCGGCGAAAAGCACGGCGGCCACCGGCCGCACCCAAGGGGGATGCACCCATGCCAGGAATCGTGATCGTCGGCGTCCAGTGGGGCGACGAGGGCAAGGGCAAGGCCACGGATCTGCTCGGCGAGCGCACCGACTGGGTGGTCAAGTTCAACGGCGGCAACAACGCCGGGCACACCGTCGTCGTCGGCGACGAGAAGTACGCCCTGCACCTCCTGCCCTCCGGGATCCTCTCGGCCGGCGTGACCCCCGTGATCGGCAACGGCGTCGTGATCGACCTGGAGGTGCTGTTCCACGAGCTCGAGGCCCTCGGATCCCGCGGCATCGACACGTCGCGTCTGAAGGTGAGCGCCAACGCGCACATCATCACCCAGTACCACCGCACGCTCGACAAGGTCACCGAGCGCTTCCTCGGCAAGCGCATGATCGGCACCACCGGCCGCGGCATCGGCCCGGCCTACGCCGACAAGATCAACCGCGTGGGGATCCGCGTGCAGGACCTGTTCGACGAGAACATCCTGCGCCAGAAGGTCGAGGGCGCGCTCGACCAGAAGAACCACCTCCTGGTGAAGGTCTTCAACCGCCGCGCGATCACGTGCGACGAGATCGTCGAGGACCTGCTCTCCTACGCCGAGCGGCTCCGGCCGATGGTCGCAGACACCGGCCACCTGCTCGACGACGCGCTGCAGCGCGGCGAGGTCGTCGTGTTCGAGGGCGGCCAGGCCACCATGCTCGACGTCGACCACGGCACCTACCCGTTCGTGACCTCCTCCTCGGCGACCGCCGGTGGCGCGGCGACCGGATCCGGCGTCGGCCCCGGCCGGTTGGACCGCATCGTCGGCATCGTGAAGGCCTACACGACGCGCGTCGGATCCGGCCCGTTCCCCACCGAGCTCTTCGACGAGCAGGGCGACTGGCTGCGGGCGCGCGGCTTCGAGTTCGGCACCACCACCGGGCGTCCGCGCCGGGTGGGCTGGTACGACGCGCCGATCACCCGCTACGCGACTCGTGTGAACGGCATCACCGACCTCGTGCTCACCAAGCTCGACATCCTCGACGGTCTGGAGCAGGTCCCGGTGTGCGTCGCCTACGACGTCGACGGGGTGCGCTTCGACGATGTGCCGGTGAACCAGAGCGACTTCCACCACGCGAAGCCGATCCTGGAGTACTTCCCGGGCTGGCAGGAGGACATCTCCTCCGCGCGCCGGTTCGAGGACCTGCCCAAGAACGCCCAGGACTACGTGCTCGCGCTGGAGAAGATGAGCGGCACCCGCATCTCGGTGATCGGGGTCGGTCCGGAGCGCGACCAGGTCATCGTCCGGCACGATCTCGTCGACTGACCACCCGCCCTCTCTCCCTCTCCGTCTGTTGCGTCAAACGGTGGGTTTTCGGGGCCCACGACAACGGTTTGACGCACAGAGACGGATCTGGGGCGAGCGATGACGCGATTCTGGGTCGGCGGCTACGGCGTCGACATGGACGGGCCGGCCGACGGCATCGGCGTGCTGGCGGTCGATGAGGGACGCGGCCCGACGACCCTCGCCTATCGCGGCGCCGTTGCGCCCGCGCCGTCGCCGTCGTGGCTCGCGCAGCACCCGACGCTCGACGTCGTCTACGCGGCGCTGGAGGGATCCGGCGAGGTCGCCGCGTTCACGCGCACCGGCGAGAACGCTCTGCGCCCGCTCGGGCGGCCCGTCGCAGCGGGGCAGTACGTGTGCCACCTCGCCGTCGCCCCGGACGGGCGGTTCCTCGTGGCGAGCTGCTACGGCGACGGCCGCGTGGTGCGGATCGGGCTGGACGGGGCCGGAGCGCTCGTGCCGGATGCGCGCGACAAGGCGGCCGAGCTGCGGGCGGCCCTGTTCGGCGGCCGCGAGGGCGGCCAGGGCGAAAGCGCAGACGCGTTGGAGGACCGCGCGGATCCGATGGCCGCCACGGATCCGTACGCCTCGGATCCGAACCGTCTGGATCCGAACGGCGATCCCCGGGTCTCGCACGCGCACGCCGCGGTGTTCCTGCCCGACGGGCGGATCGCCACGACTGACCTCGGCTACGACCTCGTGCGGATCTGGCGTCCTGCGGCGTCGGGGCTGACGCTCGACCATGAGGTCGTGCTGCCGCGCGGATCCGGGCCGCGGCACATGGTCGTGCATCCCAGCGGGCACCTGCACGTGGTCACCGAGTACTCGTGCGAGCTGTTCACGCTCGCCGCCGACCGTGAGGGGCACTGGGGGCTGGTCTCCGGCGCCCCGGTGTCGGCGATCGTGACGCCCGGGCACGACTACCCGGCCGAGCTCAGCCGCTCCCGCGACGGCGAGACCCTGTACGCCGGAGTGCGCGGCAGCAACACGGTCGCCGCGTTGCGCGTGCGCGGATCCGGTGAGCGCGTCGAACCCCTCGCGCTCGCCGACGCGGGCGTGGACTGGCCGCGCCACCACCTCGTGCACGACGGGGCGCTGCTCGTCGCGGGCCAGCGCTCGGACGAGATCAGCGTGCTCGAGCTCGACGAGCGCACCGGAGCACCGGGCCGGGTCCGGCATCGCACCCCCGCTCCCACGCCGACGCACCTGCTGCTCGCGCGCTGAGTCCTGCCTCTAAACTCCTGCCATGACCCCTCCGCCCTCGGCGTCCGTCGGCCAGGTGGTGGTGCTGCTCGAGCGCTGGCCGGATCCGGTTCCACCCGCCGAGCTCCCGATCCGGGGTGCGATGCGGTCGGGCGCCCGTGTTGTCTTCGTGGTGCTGCTGCTCCTCGCCACGGTCGTCGGGGCGGGCGCGGTCGTCCCGCTCTGGACGATGCCGACCCCGGGCGTCTGGTTCTCCGTGCTCTTCACGGTGTTCATCGGGGTGGTCGTCGTCGTGCTCTGGCTCGTCTACATCGGTGCACTGGCCCATAGCGCGTCGAGGGTGCGCGCGCGGACGCGCTGGCGTGCAGCGGCGGGTCGCATCGAGAGGCTCGACGGCACGGTCATCGCGCGTACCGTGTCGACGATCGAGGACGGCGGCGTGGATCGGTTCGAGCTCACCGTCGACACGTCGCAGGGCCGGTCGTCCGCGACGTGGGAGCGTCCGACCGCCCGATCCAGGATGCTCCTGCAGACCCAGGTGCCGGGCGTGGGCGCGGGCGCGCGGGTCTGGCGGATCCGGGAGTCCGGATCCGATGATCCGCTGGTCATCGAGATCCTGGATCCGTCGGTGGTGGCCTCCCCGTCCGCGCGGGAGTGACCGACTGCGAGGAACCGGCCGCTACGCCGCCTGCGGACGCATGCCCATCCGGGCCAGGACGACGTCCTCCACGATCTGGATCACGTTGTAGAGCAGGAGCGAGACGACGGTGACCACCACGACCGATGTCCACAGCGCGGTGAACTGCGCCTGCGGGATGAAGCCGCCGATCGAACCGCCGATCCCGCCGCCGACCGCCAGCCATTCGGCCAGCAGTGCGCCCGTGATCGCGCCGGGAACCGAGATGCGCACCGCGGCGAAGAAGGCGGGAAGCGACGCGGGCATCGCCACCTTCCGCAGCTTGGCCCAGGCTCCGCCGCCGTAGACCTCGACGAGATCGTTCATCTGCGCGGACGCCGACTTCAGGCCGAACGAGATGTTCACCAGCGCCGGGAACAGCACGACGATGCCGCCGATCACGGCGACGGTCCAGAGGTCGCGCCCGAAGATCATGATGATCACCGGAGCCATGGCGATGAGCGGAACGGAGCGCAGCAGCATCGCGACCGGCATGAGCGCGTGCTCGACGCCGCGACTCAGCTGGAAGGCCGCAGCGCCGAGCAGCGCGACGACCAGACCTGCCGCGAATCCGATCGCCGAGTGGCCGAGCGTCACGGCGAGATTGCCGAGGATGAGTTCCCGGTTCGCCGCAGCGGCCGGAACGACGAACAGATATCGCCACACATCCACGGGGCCCTTGGCGATGAGCGGGGACACGCCCGACAGCCAGAGCACGCCGACCCAGAGGATGCCGACCGTGAGCAGGGTCAGCAGGAAGGTGAGCAGTCCCCAGCCTCCGGCGGAGAGCACCCGCCGGGTGCGCTCGCGCCGCAGTCGGGCGCCGACGTCCACGATGGATTGCGCGGCGGTGACGGTGATCACGGTCATCGCGACGCTCCCTTCGACCACGGGGTGAGGGATCTCGCGGCCAGCCCGACCAGCGCGAACCCGGCGAGGGCGACCGCGCCGCTCGCGAGCGCCAGGCCCCACACGACGGCGGCGTCGGAGTTCTGCTGGGCGAGGATCATGGCGAGACCGACGCCCCGCTCGATCTTGCCGAAGAACTCGCCGAGCACCGCGCCGAGGAACGCCGCCGGCACGGCGATCTGCAGCGCGTTCAGCACGGCGGGCAGGGCCGCGATGAAGCGCACCTTGACGAGCTGGGTGAAGGCGGATCCGCCGTACACGGTGACGACGTCGAGGCTCGCCCGGTCTGCCGACTTCAACCCCAGCAGAGCACCCACCACGGTCGTGAAGAACACCGACAGAGCGGCCAGGAAGACCGCGGTTCCGCTCGGCTGCCCTGCCGCGGCAGGAGGCCCGATGAGCACGACGGCGAGCATGCCCACCGCCACGATCGGGACGCAGTAGGTCGTGATCGCGAGCTGCATCGCCACACCCTCCAGCTTCGGGATCACGAGCACGACTGCGGACAGCAGCAGCGCCAGCCCGTTGCCCCACAGATAGCCGATCCCGGCCTCGGCGAGCGTCACCGCGAAGTTCTGCTCGTAGTAGGTCCATCCGCTGCGCGCGAAGCCGGCCAGCACCTGGGGCGGGGTCGGCACGGTGATCGTGCCCACCGCGCTCCTGCCGAAGGCCGCCGCGACGATCCACCAGAGCGCGAACAGCACCACGGCGCCGATCACGCCGATCGCCCACGGCGGCAGACGTCGCCCGGCGAGCGCGGTGCGCGCGTCAGTGGTCATCGGCCGCGGCGCCCCCGACGCCGAAGAGCAGTTCGGATGCCTCGTCGACGTAGGCGTGGAACTCCGGCGTGCGCATCATCTCGGGTGTGCGCGGGCGCGGCAGATCGATCGTCATGACGGCCTTGACGCGCCCTGGACGCGGGCTCATCACCGCCACCTGATCGGAGAGGAAGATCGCCTCGGACACGCCATGGGTGACCAGCAGCGTGGTCGCCGGCTTCTCGGTCCAGATCCGCAGCAGCTCGAGGTTGAGCTTCTGCCGGGTCATGTCGTCGAGGGCGCCGAACGGCTCGTCGAACAGCAGCACGTCGGGCTTGAGGATCAGCGAGCGTGCGATCGAGACGCGCTGGCGCATGCCGCCGGAGAGCTGGGCCGGCTTGGCCTTCTCGAACCCCGTGAGGCCCACGAGCTCGATGAGCTCCGAGACGTACGCCTTGTCGACGCTCTGCCCGGCGATCTCGAACGGCAGCCGCACGTTCGACATCACGCTGCGCCAGGGCATCAGCGCAGAGTCCTGGAAGGCGATGCCGAGCTTGTGCGCACGACGCAGCTCGTCGGGGCTGCGACCGTCGACACGGGTCGTGCCGCTCGTGGGGCGCTCCAGCCCGGCGAGGATGCGCAGGATCGTCGACTTCCCGCAGCCGGACGGGCCGAGCAGCGAGAGGAAGGTTCCCTGTGCGGTGTGCAGATCGGTGTCCTGCAGCGCGACGACGCTCTTGCGGCCGCTCGTGAACACCTTGTTCAGGGCTGTGATCTGCAGGCCGGTGCCCAGAGCGACGCCCTGGGCACCGGCCTCGGCCCTGATCGCGGAATCCGACATGGCGGTGGCCAGGTCAGCCCGCGTACTTCACCAGCTCGGGGTGGGCCTTGTAGACCTCCTCGAGCAGTGACAGGTCGAAAAGATCCTTCGGGGTCAGAGTGACGCCGGCCCCGGCCAGGCTCTTGATCGTGCTCTTCTGCAGCTCGTCCGAGATGGTGAAGAGCCCGTTCTTCGCCGTCTCATCGGAGACGACGAGCTTCTCGGCCTGCTCCTTGGCGCCGGCGACCGAGTTCGTCAGATCCAGCTTGAGGTCCTTGCCGTAGTTCTCGACGGCCAGCTTCGCGCCGGCTTCCGGATCCTTGACCGCGTCGGTCCAGCCCTTGATCTCGGCCACCAGGAACGACTTCAGCCGCTCGCGATGCTTCGCGATCATGTCATCCGTGGTCGTGACGGTCTCGGCCACGAAGGGCAGCCCGTTGTCGGCGAACGGCAGGTTGGTGGTCTCGACGCCCTTGGCCTTGACCGTGATCGCCTCATTGGTGAGATAGGCGATGAAACCGTCGACGTCGCCGTTGAGCAGGGGCGCCGGGTCGTACTGCACGGGAACGATCGTGACGTCCTTGTCCGTGAGCCCGTTGGCGGCGAGCAGCGCCTTGAACAGCGCGGTGTTCGAGTCCTGGACGCCGATCTTCTTGCCCTTGAGGTCGGCGGGCGTGGCGATGTCGCCCTTGCTCTTCAGCGACAGGACCGTGAACGGGTTCTTCTGATAGGTGGTGCCGATGATCTTCAGCGGCGCCCCCTCGCTCGCCACGACGGATCCGATCGACACCGCATCGGAGAGGGCGATGTCGGTCTTGCCCGACAGCAGCTCGGCGGCGCCGGTGGACGGACCGGGGGTGAGCGTGACGGTGAGCCCGGCGTCCTTGTAGTAGCCCTTCGAGTCGGCGAAGAACTCACCGGAGAACTCCTCGTTCTTGATCCAGCTGAGCTGGACGTTGAGTTTCCCGCCGTCGGATGCGCCCTCGGTGGGGGTCGGGGCCGCCGAGCCGCCGCTCGAGCAGGCGCTCAGTGCGATCGCGGTGACGGCCGCGGCGGCGAGTGCCGCCAGCGAGCGCCGGAGCGAGGAGTGAGATGTCATGTGCGGGTCTCCTGCCGGTGAAGCTCTTCGGGTGTGCGTCGCGCCGACGATCCGGCGCGAGCAGTTCCCCCACGGTACGGACGTCATGTTTCGGCCAGACGCATGGATGGTTGCCCCGCTGTTTCGCGCGCGATCGGGAAGAAGTCGCGCCCGTCGTTCGCGCGACAGGAGCGGAATCTGACGAACCCGTGAGGAATCCTCGCCCGGCCGCGGGCGTTCTGCGAGGGTGGGACGGACGTTGCGCCACCCTCACCGCTCCGCGATCGGAAGGCTCCTGATGACAGACGAATACGACCTGATCGTGCTGGGCGGCGGCCCGGTGGGAGAGAACGTGGCGGACCGCGCCGTACAGGGCGGACTGACCGCGGTCATCGTGGAGAGCGAGCTGGTCGGCGGCGAATGCTCCTACTGGGCGTGCATGCCATCGAAGGCGCTGCTGCGCTCGCCGCAGGCGCTGCGCGCGGCACAGCACGTCGGCGGGGCGGCGGAGGCGGTGACCGGCCGCCTCGACGTGCGCGCGGTGCTCGACCGGCGCGACTCGTTCACCAGCCACTGGCAGGACGACGGCCAGGTCGCCTGGCTCGATTCGGCCGGGATCGACCTGGTGCGCGGGCACGGGCGCCTGAGCGGTGAGCGCAAGGTCGCCGTCACCCAGCCCGACGGCAGTGCGCGCACCCTCACCGCACGGCAGGCGGTGGTGATCAGCACCGGATCCGATGCCGCGATCCCGCCGATCCCCGGGCTGCACGAGGCGAACCCGTGGACCAGCCGCGAGGCCACGAGCGCCGAGGAGATCCCCCCGTCGCTCGTCGTGATCGGCGGGGGCGTGGTCGCCGTCGAGATGGCCACCGCCTACGCCTCGCTCGGCGCGGAGGTCACGGTGCTCGCCCGCAGCGGCCTGCTCGGATCCGTCGAGCCGTTCGCCGGCGAGCTCGTCGCCGAGGGGCTGCGCGCGCTCGGCGTCGACGTGCGCACGGGTGTCGTGACGAAGACCGTCTCGCGCGACGCCGACGGGGTCACCGTCACCACCGACGGCGGTGAGGTGCGCGCCGCGGAGATCCTCGTCGCGACCGGCCGCACGCCCCGCAGCGGTGACATCGGGCTGGAGACGGTGGGGCTCGCGGCCGGCCGGTACATCCGCACCGACGACACGCTGCAGGTGCCCGGCGTGGACTGGCTCTACGCGGTCGGCGACGTGAACGGGCGCGTGCTGCTCACCCATCAGGGCAAGTACCAGGCGCGCGCCGCGGGCGACGTGATCGCCGCCCGCGCGAAGGGCGAGCCGGTCGACGACGACCGCTGGGGCCGACACGTGGCGACGGCCGATCACACGGCCGTGCCGCAGGTCGTCTTCGGCGAGCCCGAGGTCGCAGCCGTGGGCGTCACCGCGGCGGCCGCCCGCGAGGCGGGGCACCACGTGCGGGAGGTCGAGGTCGAGTTCTCCTCCGTCGCTGGAGCCTCGCTGCACGCCGACGGCTACCAGGGCCGTGCGCACATGGTCGTGGACGAGGATCGGCAGGTGCTGCTCGGCGTGACGCTCGTCGGATCCGATGTCGCGGAGCTCATCCACGCCGCCACGATCGCGGTCGTCGGCGAGGTCCCGCTCGCGCGGCTCTGGCACGCGGTGCCCTCGTACCCGACCATGAGCGAGGTGTGGCTGCGCCTGCTCGAGGCCTACGGGCGGCAGACCGCCTGAGGGCTGCCGCGTCCCCGTGGTGCGGCTGGTCTTCGTGGTTTCAAAGCGCGCAAATGGCTCCATTCGGGCCCCGGATCCAGCCAATTGGGCGCCATGAAAAAAGGAACGGTCGGGTCGGAGCGGGAATCCCGGCGGATGCCGGTCTGTTTCCGATGTGGCGCGCGTTCTTCATGGATGTCGGAGGCTTGGCCTACTGTCGGAAGGGCGCCCAGGTGTCGCACGCGAAGAAGTAGGTGTCGCATCGATTCCCGAGGAGGGACGAGTATGCAAGCAGTATTCGAAGGACGAGTCGTCGCGAACGCCGATGACGCCGAAGTGGTGCTCATCGAGGGAAACCGGTACTTCCCGCCGACGGCCGTCACCGAGGGCGTGCTGCAGGAGAGCCCCACGCCGTACACCTGTCCGTGGAAGGGCGAGTGCCAGTACTACTCGCTCCGCGTGGATGAGCAAGTCCACAAGGATCTGGCGTGGGCGTATCCGCACCCCTACCCGACGGCCATCGAGCGGGTCGGCGTCGATTTCTCCGGCTACGTCGCGTTCGACCGCAAGGTCGAGATCCGCGCGGGCGACGTGCCCCAGGAGGGGGCGCTCCCCTGAGGGGCGGGACCGCGATGATCGAATTCCGCTCCGTCACGAAGACGTTCCCGGACGGCACCCGCGCCGTCGATGACTTCAGTCTGGTCATCCCCGCCCGGCAGACGACCGTGCTGGTCGGTTCGTCGGGATCCGGCAAGACGACACTGCTGCGCATGATCAACCGCATGGTCGAGCCCAGTTCGGGTGCCGTCGAGATCGACGGCGAGAGCGTGCTCGAGGGCGACCCCGTCGCCCTGCGCCGGCGCATCGGCTACGTGATGCAGAACTCCGGACTCCTGCCGCACTTCAGCGTGATCGACAATGTCGCCACGGTGCTGCGCCTGAACGGCGTCGCCCGGCGTGAGGCCCACGTCCGCGCGCGCGAGCTGCTCGACACCGTCGGCCTCGACCAGGCGCTCGCCGACCGCTATCCCAGCCAGCTCTCCGGTGGACAGCAGCAGCGCGTCGGTGTGGCACGCGGGCTCGCCGCGGATCCGAACATCCTGCTGATGGACGAGCCGTTCGGCGCCGTCGACCCGATCGTGCGCACCGAGCTGCAGCAGGAGCTGCTGCGTCTGCAGCGCGAACTGGGCAAGACCGTGGTGTTCGTCACGCACGACATCGATGAGGCGCTGCTGCTCGGGGACCGGATCGTGATCCTCGGCAAGAGCGCCCGCATCGTGCAGCAGGGCACGCCGGACGAGATCCTCGCCGCTCCCGCCGACGACTTCGTGGCCGCGTTCATCGGCGCCGACCGCGGACGCCGCGCACTGCACCTGCGGGAGACCCCGCACGGCACGGTCGTCGTCGATGCCGACGGGCGCGCCCAGGGCACGCTCGTGCAGTCGCCCGCCGACCTCCTCGATGCGCATCCGCCGCAGGCGGCGGACGAGGTCGGCTGACATGACCTGGATCATCGACAACCTCGGGCTCATCGCGAGCCTCGCCGCCGTGCATCTGCAGCAGAGCCTGATCGCTCTCGTGCTCGGGGTCGTCGTCTCGGTGCCGCTGGGGTGGATCGCCTGGCGGTACCGGCTGGTGCGCGGCCCCGTGATCGTGCTCACCGGCCTGCTCTACACGATCCCCTCTCTGGCGCTGCTCATCCTGCTGCCGGCGCTGCTCGGCTACTCCGCCATCAGCCCCACCAACCTCGTCGTGGCCCTGGCCATCTACAACGTGGCGATTCTCGTCCGCGCGGTCGCCGACGGGCTCGACTCGGTCGATGCCGATGTGCGTCGCGCCGCGATCGCCATGGGCTACGGATCCGGACGCCGGTTCTGGGCCGTCGACATGCCGCTCGCTGGCCCGGTGATCCTCGCGGGAGTGCGCGTCGCCGCCGTGTCCACGATCGCCCTCGCCACGGTCGGCATCCTGGTCGGCGTGCAGAACCTCGGCTACCTCTTCACGAACGGGCTCGACCGCCGCCTCATCGAGGAGGTGTTCGCCGGCGTGATCGCGGTGATCCTGCTGGCGCTCGTGATCGACGCGCTGCTCGTCGTGCTCGGTCGCGTGCTGATGCCGTGGCAGCGCAGCACTCGGCGACGTACGCGCGGCAGCCGGCCCGCCGTTGCAGCCGGGGGAGCCGCATGAACCTCTTCGCCGATGCGATCCGGTGGCTGCTCGATCCCGAGCAGTGGACCGGCTCCTATGCGCTGCCCGTGCTGCTCGGTCAGCACCTGCTCTACACGGTCGTCTCCGTGCTCGTCGCGAGCCTGATCGCCGTGCCGGCCGGCTGGCTGATCGGGCACACGGGTCGCGGACGCGAGATCGCCGTCGCGATCTCGGGCGCCGCGCGCGCGATCCCCTCCTTCGGCCTGCTGATCCTGCTGGTGCTGCTGTTCGGCGTGCTGCAGGTTCCGGCGGCCGCACTGGTGACGCTCGTGCTGCTCGCGATCCCGTCGCTGCTCGCCGGCGCGTACACCGGGATCGAGGCGATCGAGCCACGCGTGATCGACGCGGCGAAGGCGATGGGGATGACGCCGTGGCAGGTGTTCTGGAAGGTCGAGTTCCCGCTCGGTCTCCCCCTGCTCGTCGGCGGCTTGCGTGCGGCGACGCTGCAGGTGATCGCGACCGTGACGATCGCGGCCTGGGTCAACCTGGGCGGCCTCGGCTACCCGATCATCCAGGGCATCCCTCTCGGTCGCTTCGACCAGGTGCTCGCGGGAGCGCTCCTCGTCGCGGCGCTCGCCCTGATCGCCGACCTGCTGTTCGCGATCGCGCAGCGCGCCGCCGTCCCTGCCGGTGTGCGTGCGGCCGGTGGTCGCTCCGAAGACGAACCCCACGCCCGCGGGCGCTCCAGCCTGTCGAAGGCTCCCGCACGCACCTGACCTGCACCGACTCCCCACCGAAGAGAGGCACTTCATGTTCACCGCCCGCATCACCCGCATCGCGACCACGGCTGTGGCCGTGGTCGCCACGGCGCTCGCGCTCAGCGCGTGCAGCTCCAGCAACCCGCTCGACAAGCCCACCGCGACGAGCGGATCCGGCTCCTCCGGCACGGTCGTGATCGGATCCCAGGCGTACTACTCGAACGAGATCATCGCCGAGATCTATGCGCAGGCCCTCGAGAAGGACGGCGTCAAGGTCGACCGCAAGTTCAACATCGGCCAGCGCGACGCCTACATGCCCGACGTGAAGTCGGGCGCGATCAACCTGTTCCCCGAGTACACCGGCAACCTGCTCGAGTACCTGGGCGGCAAGGCCGACACGAACAGCCCCGACGACGTGTACGCCGCGCTGAAGAAGGCCCTGCCGTCTGGCCTCACCGTGCTCGACTACGCGAAGGCCGCCGATCAGGACACCTACACGGTGACCAAGGCGAACGCCGACAAGTACAAGCTCGAATCGATTGCCGACCTCTCCAAGGTGCCTGCGCCGGTCACCGTCGGCGCCGCCCCCGAGTTCGAGAAGCGCCCCTACGGCCCCGCTGCCGCGAAGACCCTGTACGGCGTCGACCTGGCGTTCTCGGCCACCGGCCAGACCACGCTCGAAGCGCTGAAGGCCGGCACCGTGCAGGTCGCCGACATCTACTCCGCCGACCCGGCGTTCGCGAGCGGCGATCTCGTCGCGCTGAAGGATCCGAAGAATCTGATCCTTCCGTCGAACGTCGTGCCGATCGTGAGCGCGAACGTCGCCGACAAGGTGTCGAAGGCGATCAACGCGGTGAGCGCGAAGCTCTCGACCGAGGAGCTCGTCAAGCTCAACGTGCAGAGCACGGCCGACAAGAAGCAGCCGGCCGACATCGCCAAGGCCTGGCTCAAGGAGCAGGGCCTGAGCTGAGGCTCGAACCACTGACGGCGGCGGCCCCGGGACCCGAGCCCGGGCCCGCCGCCTCGTCTCTGTGCGGGCCGTGACGCTCGCCCGCCAGCCGCGCCCGCCGTGCCCGCGGCCCCGGCCGCGTACAGTGACGGACGTGAGCGCTCCCAGCCTGGACCATCTGCGCACGTTCGTGACCGTGCACCGGACCGGTTCGCTCACACGTGCCGCGCACCTGCTGGGCCTGTCTCAGGCGACGGTCTCGGCGCATGTGCAGGCGGTGGAGGCGGTCGTCGGCTTCCCGGTCTTCGACCGCGGACGCAACGGAGTGACGACGACGCCGAAGGGCGTCGAGCTGGCACGGCGCGTGGCCGGGCACGTCGACGCGATCGAGGACGCCGTGCTGCTGCCGGATCGCGAGGGCAGCACCGCGCGGGCCGTGCACGTCGGCGGCGCCGCCGAGATCCTGTCCCTGAAGGTGGTTCCGCGGCTCGCCGAGCTCATCGCGGCCGCGAACGCGCCGATCCGGCTCACGTTCGGCTTGGCGCAGGAGCTGCTGGACGCGCTCGTCGGCGGGGCGCTCGACCTCGTGGTCAGCGCCGTGCCGCCGCAGCGCGAGGGGATCACCGCCGTCCCGTTCTACGACGAGGAGTTCGTCCTCGCCGCCGCGCCGACCTGGGCGGGCCGCGATCCGGACGAGGTGCCTGTCGTGGCGTACGCGGAGAACCTGCCCATCGTGCGCCGGTACTGGCGCAGCGTCTTCGGCCGTCCGCCGTCCCGGCTGCAGGTCGTGGCGGTCATCCCCGACCTCCGCGGGATCCGGGATGCGGTGAGGGCCGGTGTCGGGATGTCGGTGCTGCCGATGTACATGGTGGCCGACGATCTGCGCGCCGGCGCTCTGATCGCGCTCGATGAGCCCGAGGTCCCTCCGCTGAACACTCTCTACCTGGCCACGCGCAGCGGGGATGCGGAACGGTTCTCGGCGATCGGCGCCACAGCGACGGCACTGCGCCGGATCATCGGCTGAGCGGTCTCGGAAACCCGATGGCTGCGTTCGATTCCTCGATGCCATCGGGATCCGCCGGCGGGGGAGCATGAACGGGTCGAAAGGACTCCCACATGTCGAAGATCCTCATGGTCGTCACCGCGGCCGATTCCCTCACTCTCGCCGACGGCACCGCCCACCCCACGGGGTTCTGGGCGGAGGAGCTGGTCGTCGCCCACCGCGAGCTCACCCGTGCCGGCCACGACGTCGTCATCGCCACTCCGGGCGGACGGGTGCCGCCGGTCGACCCGGGTTCGCTGAACCCGGATGTCGTCGGCGATGCGGAGCGGGTGACGGAGTTCCGCGCCTACCTCGAGACGATCCGGTCCGCCCTCGACCACCCGATCGCCCTGGACGCGGTGTCCGTCGCCGACTTCGCGGCCGTCGTGCTGCCGGGCGGCCACGGACCGATGGCCGATCTCGCGTTCGATGAGGATCTGGGCCGTATCCTCGCCACCGCCGACGCCGCAGCTCTCCCGATCGCGCCGTTCTGCCACGGCCCGGCGGGCCTGCTCAGTGCCACCGCGACGGACGGCGGATTCGTCTTCGCCGGGCGGACGCTCACTGTGTTCACCGACGAGGAGGAGCGCACCGGCGGCCTCGGGCCGAACAGCCCCTGGTTCGTCGCGACGACCCTGCGCGACCGCGGTGCGACCGTGCAGGACGGGGATCCGTGGACGTCCCACGTGGTGCGGGACCGCAACCTCATCAGCGGCCAGAACCCGCAGTCCAGCCACGCGGTCGCCCAGGCTCTGCTCGAGGCATTGGCCGACTGAACCTGGCAAGAGGCGGAGCGGGTGGCCCGGGCGGAACCCGAGCCACCCGCGTCGTGCGTCAGCCGTGCAGGGGGAGATGCCGCGCGAAGAACCGCGCCGCATCCTCGCCGGCATGCGCCGGAACGCCGGTGTGCCCGCCGAGGTTGGCCTGCAGCGTCTTCTCGGCGGATCCGAACGCGTCGAACACGTCGAGCGACCGCTGCCGGTCGTTGCCCTCGTCATCCCACTGCAGCAGCACGTGCAGGGGGATGGTGACCTCCCGGGCCTCGTCGAACATGGCGAGCGGCACGTAGCTGCCGGCGAACAGGCCAGCGGCCACGATGCGCGGCTCGGTGCGAGCCAGACGGATCCCGATCGCGAGCACGCCGCCCGAGTAAGCGACCGGGCCGCCGATCTCGGGAAGGGCGAGCACCGCGTCGAGCGCCACCTGCCATTCGGGCACCGTGCGCTCGACCAGCGGGAGCACCAGCCGGTCTATGACGTCCTCGCTCGGGCGCTCGCCGGCGTCGAGCGCCCGCATCAGGTCGGCGCGGGCGCTCTCCAGCTCGGGCAGGGCCGGACGAGCGCCGTTGCCGGGCATCTCGAGGGTGACCGACGCGAAGCCCAGCTCGGCGGACGAGCGTGCCCGGCCCTCCAGCCGAGGACGCATCCGGGCCAGGCCGGGCCCGCTCGGATAGCCGAGCAGGATCAGCGGGACCGGATGCTCCGCAGAGGCGGATCCGGGCGTCCAGAGGATGCCGTCGATCCCGTCGAGGGTGAAGTCGCGCTCGATGATGCCGTCGCGATGCGGTTCGGAGGCGAGGCGCCTCTCGGAGGTGAAGGTGAGTTCAGGAGTGATGTTCATGGTCGTGCCTTTCGGGAGTGCGCATATCTGCGGCGCTCCCGGACGACCTATCGCCCGACCGTGACCCCGAGGAGGAGCACCCACGTCGATTCGTTCATGGGTATCACCTCCTCTTCTCGTGCCAGCACGGCGTAGGCGACAGTAGCACCTCCGCCGGCGTCAGTCGAGGGCGCTCATCACGTGCTTGATGCGGGTGTAGTCGTCGAAGCCGTACTGCGACAGATCCTTGCCGTAGCCGGAGTGCTTGAAGCCGCCGTGCGGCATATCCGACACGAACGGGATGTGCGTGTTGATCCAGACGCAGCCGAAGTCCAGATCCCGCGAGAAGCGCAGCGAGCGGGTGTGATCCTTCGTCCACACCGACGCGGCCAGCGCGTAGGGCACGTCGTTCGCGAAGGCGAGGGCCTCGTCGTCGTCCTCGAAGGACTGAACGGTGAGCACCGGCCCGAAGATCTCGCTCTGCACGGCCTCATCGTCCTGGCGCATGCCCGAGACGACGGTCGGCTCGAAGAAGTAGCCGACGTCTCCCTGCCGCTTGCCGCCGGTCTCGATCGTCGCGTGCGCGGGCAGACGGTCCACGAAGCCCTGCACCTGGGCCAGCTGCGCCGCGCTCGAGAGCGGGCCGAAGAACACGCCCTCCTCGTGCGGTGCGCCGGTGCGGGCGTGGGTGCGCACGCGCTCGACGAGTGCCTTCACCAGCTCGTCATGCACCGAGGCGTGCACGATCACGCGGGTGGCCGCGGTGCAGTCCTGACCGGCGTTGAAGAACGCGCCGGTGACGATGCCCTCCGCGGCCTTCGCGATCGACGCATCCGGGAACACGATCGCCGGAGCCTTGCCGCCGAGTTCGAGATGCACACGCTTGACGTCGGCGGCGGCCGACTCGGCGACCGCCATGCCGGCGCGCACGGATCCGGTGATCGCGACCATCTGCGGCGTCTTGTGGGCGACCAGGGCGGCACCCGTGCTGCGATCGCCGAGTACGACGTTGAGCGTGCCCGCGGGGGTGTGCTCGGCGACGATCTCGGCGAGCAGCAGAGTGGTGAGCGGGGTGGCCTCGGCCGGCTTCAGCACCACCGTGTTGCCCGCAGCCAGAGCAGGTGCGATCTTCCACACGGCCATGTTCAGCGGGTAGTTCCACGGGGTGACCTGCCCGATCACGCCGATCGGCTCGCGGCGCACGTAGGAGGTGTGCCCCGCCATGTACTCGGCGGCGGCGCGCCCCTCGAGGCTGCGCGCGGCGCCCGCGAAGAAGCGCAGCTGGTCGACGGACTGGTCGATCTCGTCGGCCACGAGGTTCGGGCGGGGCTTGCCGGTGTCCTGCGACTCCAGGTCGGCGAACTCCTCCGCGCGGGCGGCCATCGCGTCCGCGATCCGGAACAGTGCGAGCTGGCGGGCGGCCGGGGTGGTGTCGCGCCAGACGGGGAAGGCGGCGGCCGCGGCGGCGTACGCGGCGTCGACGTCGCTCGCATCCGAGATCGGCGCCTGACCGTACACCTGCTCGGTGACGGGGTCGATGAGGTCCATGCGGCCCTCGCCGTGGGCGGCGACGGAGCGTCCGCCGATGAAGTTCTGCAACAGTGCTGTTTCAGACAGTGTGCTCTGCATGCTGATCAGGATAAGTGAGAACCAACGAAATCGGAAGAAATCTGCAACAGATTCTGCGAAATCAGTTGCAGAGCATCGTTCAGAGTGTCAAGATCGTCACATGAGCGACAAGCCGAAGGTGCCGGTACTGGACGACGTGTCGAAGCGGATCATCGAGCTGCTGCAGGAGGACGGTCGTCGGCCCTATGCCGAGATCGGACGAGCCGTGGGTCTCAGTGAAGCAGCTGTGCGCCAGCGCGTGCAGCGCCTCACCGACAGCGGCGTGGTCCAGATCGTCGCCGTGACCGATCCGCGCCAACTCGGATTCTCCCGCATGGCCATGCTCGGCATCCGCGTCGATGGGGATCCGCGTGTCGCCGCGGAGGCCATCGCGAATATTCCCGAGATCGCATATGTCAACGTGACCCTCGGATCCTTCGACATCCTGGCCGAGGCCATCTGCGAGAGCGACGAGGATCTGCTGGCATTGATCGCGACGCAGATCCGCACCATCGAGGGCGTCTCGCACACCGAGTGCTTCCTTTATGCAGGGCTCCACAAGGACCTCTACAACTGGGGCACGCGCTGATCCGCTGAGCCTGTCGCTCCCTCGAACCCGGCCGCATCGCGGCCCGGGGCGCCGCGTCGCGCCCTGCGAACCAACCCCTCCACCCCTTTCACCTCCCGGACAAGGAATCACTCATGGGAACGACCGTCTTCGAACGACGCCATCCCGACGCCTCGGTCATCGAGCGCTCTCTCGAGAACACGGTGCACGGCGCCTTCTGGCTCGACGACGTCGAACGCCCCGCCTACCCGCAGCTCACGGGCGAGGTCCGCGCGGACCTCGCGATCGTGGGCGGCGGCTACGCCGGCCTGTGGACCGCGATCCGCGCCAAGGAACGCGACCCGCAGCGCACGGTCGTGCTGCTCGAGGCGAACAGGGTGGGCTGGGCCGCGTCCGGCCGCAACGGCGGGTTCTGCGAGGCGAGCCTCACGCACGGCGAGGAGAACGGCCTGAACCGCTGGCCGGAGGAGATGGAGCAGCTCGAGCGCCTCGGCCTGGAGAACCTCGACGGCATCCAGGCCACCGTCGAGCGCTACGGGATGGACGTGGACTGGGAGCGCACGGGCCAGATGGCCGTGGCCGTCGAGCCGCACCAGATCGAGTGGATGGAGGGGGACGACTACCTCGACCAGGCCGCCGTGCAGGCCGAGGTCGCCTCACCGACGTACCTGGCCGGATCCTGGAACCGCGAGGGCTGCGCGATGGTGCACCCGGCGAAGCTCGCCTTCGAGCTCGCCCGTGTGGCCAGCGAGCTCGGCGTGCAGATCTTCGAGCGCACCCGAGTGACAGGGCTCAGCGGCAAAGGCGTGCAGACGGTCGCGGCCGAGAGCGGCTCCGTCGTCGCCGACCAGGTCGCGCTCGCCACGAACGTGTTCCCGTCGCTGCTCAAGCGCAATCGGCTGATGACCGTGCCGGTCTACGACTACGCGCTCATGACCGAGCCGTTGACCGCGGACCAGTACGACGCGATCGGCTGGAAGAACCGCCAGGGCCTCGCCGACAGTGCGAACCAGTTCCACTACTACCGCCTGAGCGCCGACAACCGGATCCTGTTCGGCGGCTACGACGCCGTCTACCACTTCGGCGGCAAGGTGCGCGAGGAGTACGAGGAGCGCCCGGAGAGCTTCCGCAAGCTCGCATCGCACTTCTTCACGACGTTCCCGCAGCTCGAGGGACTGCAGTTCACGCACCGATGGGCCGGCGCGATCGACTCGTGTAGCCGGTTCTGCGCGTTCTTCGGCACCGCGCGCGGCGGACGCGTCGCGTACGCGACCGGCTTCACCGGCCTCGGCGTCGGCGCGACCCGGTTCGCGGCGGACGTCATGCTCGACGAGCTCGCGGGGCTGAAGACCGAGCGGACGCAGCTCGAGATGGTGCGCACGAAGCCCATCCCGTTCCCGCCGGAGCCGGCGGCCTCGATCGGCGTGAACCTCGTTCGCGCGGCGATGAACCAGGCCGACCACAACAACGGCAAGCGCAACCTGTTCCTGAAGGCGCTGGACGCGGTCGGCATGGGGTTCGACTCGTGACCGCCGCGGGCACTGCTCCGGTCCCTGAGCCTGTGGAAGGGCCCGGAATGCGTCTGCCCGCCGCGGGCACTGCTCCGGTCCCTGAGCCTGTCGAAGGGCCCGGAACGCGTCTGCCCGCCGCGGGCCGCGCGGTGACCGACGCCGACCTGGGACTCGCGCATGCGCCGCTGCCCGCCGACGAGGTCGTGGCCGGGGCTCCGACCACGGCCACGGCCGTGCTGGACGATGCCGGCGACCGTGAGATCGGCATCTGGGAGATGACGCCGGGCACCGCGCGCGACACCGAGGCCGACGAGCTGTTCATCGTGCTCTCGGGCCGGGCGACGATCGTGTTCGAAGACGCATCCCTGCCGGATCTCGAGGTCGGCCCCGGCTCCGTCGTCCGTCTCGCCGAGGGCATGCGGACGACGTGGACCGTGACCGAGACCCTGCGCAAGATCTACATCGCCTGAGCCTTCCCGGAGGCCCTTTTCGGCGGGGGGATCCGGGAATACAATCAGCGCGGGGAACTCATTCGCGCGCCCAAGCGGCGCGGCGTTGTGCTGGGCCGACGCGAGGATGACAACACCCCGGAGCTGGGGCTCATCATGTTCGAGAAACTCATGGCGACGGCCGTCCTTCCGGCGACGGACCTCGATCGCGCCAAGGGATGGTGGCACGACGTGCTCGACCGGGATCCGGTCGACGTCGATGTCGAGTCGGGGAACGTGTTCTACGACGTCGGCGGCACCGTCGTGCTGGTGTACCTCACCAGTTTCGCGGGCACGGCGAAGAACACCGCGCTCAACCTCGTGACCGACGACATCGACCGCGACGTGGCGGCGTTGCGCGCCCGAGGGGTCGAATTCCACGAGCACGACTTCCCCGGGCTGAAGACCGTCGACGGCATCGCGGAACTGGGAGACGAGCGGGCCGCGTGGTTCAGCGACAGCGAGGAGAACATCATCGCGCTCGGCCAGCCGTCGCCCGAGATGGTGGAGCGCGTGATGGGCGGGGCGCACGCGGCCGGGTGAGCCACGGATCCGGATCCCGGACTCTCCCCTGACGCTCGCTGGTCGCGAATCGCCGTCATTCCGCTGTCATGGCGGCAATTCGCGACCAGTGAACGGACGTGCCGGGCGGATCCGGGCACCGGCCGTCGCGCGTCCAGCGCCCCCACCGTCGCGGGCCCAGCGCCCGACGTCGCGCTCATCGCCCGACGTCGGCGCCTCGTCAACGCCCCTGCGCCGCGCGCTCAGCGCCCGTGCGCGAGCAGTGCCAGATGCAGCGCCGACAGTGTCTCGCCGTCGTCGAGATCGGCGCCGAGCAGGTCCGCGATGAGCGTGAGGCGCTGGTAGAAGACCGAGCGGGACAGGTGCGAGGCGCTCGCCGCCGCGGTGCGGTTGCCGGGGTGCGCGACCACGGCGCGCAGCACGCGGAGCAGGTCGCCGTCGGTGGCGTCGTCGTGGCGGATCAGCGGAGCGAGCAGGCGCGCGCTGTGCCCCTGGAGCCGGTGGTCGCCGCTGAGCTCCGCGGCCAGGCGCGCGAGCGGCCGGTCGGCGACGCGCAGGACGGCGCCGGGTCCCGCCTGGCGGGCCAGGCGCCGCACGACGGGAATCGCCGCGAGCAGCTCCGCGGTCGTCGTGGCGGGATCGCTGATGGCGCCGGTCCCGAGGTCGTCGAGGAGCGAATCCGGTAGCCGCGTGCCGGCCAGCGAGACGAGCAGGATCCGCTCCGCACCGACGTCCGCGCTCAGCGCGCGCGCGTCCGCGGATCCGCGACCTGTCGGATCCGTGACGATCTGCACAGCCTGTGACGATCCGCGCGCGTTCTCGCCGGATCCGCGTGCAGATCGTCTCCTCGTGTGCGGATCGTCACGCCGCGGGGATTCGGGCGCTCCATCGATGGCCGCCGCGGACACCGCGACGTACAGCGTCCGTCCGTGCACAGGGAACCCCGACGCCTCGAGGCGCGCCTCGATGTCGGCGACCGACACGTACCGCTCGCCGAGCAGCGCCGCGATCAGCCCCTCCGCACGCAGCCGGGACCAGGCGTCCTCGCCGTCCGCCAGTCGTGACAGCGCGAGCGCGGTCGCCGCCTGCTCGAGCACGGTCGCGGGCCCCGCCGGATGCGGTGGGCCGGGCAGGGCGACCAGCTCGCCCCATTGCGTGCCGCGGGCGGCGACCGGCACGCGCGTCCACTCCGGCGGCAGGCGCCGCGACCGCCCCGTCCAACCGGCGAGCAGCTCAGCCTCGGCGAGGTCGAACGGGTCGGCGACCACGACCTCGTGCGCGAGGTCTTCCAGCACGACCGGCGCGCGCAGCGCTCGCGCGGTCTCCCGTACGACCACCTCGACTGGCGCCCCGCGCAGACTGAGCCCGGTGAACAGCTCGTGCAGCCGCTGCCGCTCCTGCAGTGCCTCGACCTGGCCCGCGATGATCCGGCGGTGCACCTCCTCGGTGACCGTGACGAACTTCACCTCCCGCTCCAGCGTCACGAGCGCCAGGTCACGGGCGCGGCATGCCGCCACGAGCGGCGGGGGCACCACGGCGAACCGCGTGCCGAGCTCCAGCACGATCCCGGCCAGGCCCGCATCGGCCAGTTCGTCGACGAGCCGGGCGAGGGCGTCGGCGGCGCCCGGCCAGCCGGCGCCCGTCGTGAGCAGCAGCTCCCCGCCATCGAGCAGCGCCGCGACACGGTCGCTGTCGGACACGTGCACCCAGCGCACCGGCACGTCGACGGATCCGGCGAGCACCTCGGGGATCCCGGCCTGCAGCGAGGCGACCTCGAGGGCGTCGGCGACGGTGGGGAGCCCAGGGTCGCGGTCCGTCGAGAATCGTTCCGGACGATCTGTCCGACCAGCGGCGAAGTCCAGACGATCTGCGGGCACGGATCCATCCTCCCCTTTGCCAGCATGGGAGAGCAAGCCCGCGGATGCGTCCGATCAGAGTGTCCGGATCCGCGACCCGCACCATCGAACCCACGACCCGAGGAGCATCGCGTGACCGTGATCCGCCACTTCATCGACGGAGCCGACACCGGCGAGACCGAGCGCACCGGCCCGGTGTACAACCCCGCGACCGGCGAGGCGCACCGCACCGTCGCGTTCGCGAGCGTCGGCGAGGTCGAGCAGGCCATCGCCGCGGCAAAGGCTGCGCTGCCGGCCTGGCGGGCGACGAGCCTCATCAAGCGCGCCGACGTGTTCTTCCGTCTGCGCCAGATCCTCGCGGAGCGGACGCCCGAGCTCGCCGCGCTCGTCACGAGCGAGCACGGCAAGGTGCTCTCCGACGCCGCCGGTGAGGTCTCCCGCGGTATCGAGAACGTCGAGTTCGCCGCGGGCCTCGTGCATCTGCTCAAGGGCGAGCGCGCCGAGCAGGTCGCGCGCGGCGTCGACGTGCACTCGGTCAAGCAACCGGTCGGCGTCGTCGCCTGCATCACCCCCTTCAACTTCCCCGTGATGGTGCCGCTCTGGATGGTCGCCTCCGCGATCGCGTGCGGCAACACCGTCGTGCTCAAGCCCAGCGAGAAGGATCCGTCCGCGGCGATCTGGCTCGCGAAGGCCTTCCAGGAGGCCGGGCTCCCCGACGGCGTGCTCAACGTCGTGAACGGCGACAAGGTCGCGGTCGACACCCTGCTCGACTCGCCCGATGTCAAGGCCGTGAGCTTCGTCGGATCCACTCCGATCGCGAAGTCGATCTACGAGCGGGCCGCGGCGAACGGCAAGCGCGTGCAGGCCCTCGGCGGTGCCAAGAACCACATGGTCGTCATGCCCGACGCCGACATCGACGGCGCCGCGGCGGCGGCGGTCTCCGCGGCCTACGGTTCGGCCGGCGAGCGCTGCATGGCCGTCTCGGTGCTGGTGGCCGTGGGCGAGGTCGCGGATCCGCTCATCGCCTCGATCACCGAGAAGTTGCAGAACCTGCGCATCGGCGACGGCACCGACGCCGCGAGCGAGATGGGTCCGCTGATCACCCGCGAGCACCGCGACCGTGTCGAGTCGTACGTCACCGGTGCCGAGGCCGAGGGTGCCACCGTCGTGCTGGACGGCACGAAGCGCGTCGCCGCCGGCGAGCGCCTCGACGAGAACGGCTTCTTCACCGGCATCAGCCTCATCGACGGCGTGAAGCCCGGCATGAAGCTCTACGAGGACGAGATCTTCGGCCCGGTGCTCGGCGTGGTGCGCGTCGACAGCTACGCGGAGGCCGTGGAGCTCATCAACGCGCACCAGTTCGGCAACGGCGTCGCGATCTTCACCCGCGACGGCGGCACCGCCCGCCAGTTCGAGTTCGACATCGAGGTCGGCATGGTCGGCATCAACGTGCCGATCCCCGTGCCGGTCGGCGCGTTCTCGTTCGGCGGCTGGAAGGCCTCCCTGTTCGGCGACTCGCACATCTACGGCCCCGAGTCGATCCACTTCTACACGCGCTCCAAGGTCGTCACCACGCGCTGGCCCGACCACACACCGGCGCAGGTCGACCTCGGCTTCCCGAGCAACCACTGACGCGGAGAGGATCCGAGATCATGACCGTCACCACCGAAACCGCGGCCCTCACCGACCGCCACGGCGCCGTGCACGCCCTGCCCGCCGCCGAGGCCGAGGCGCAGGTGCGCGCCGACGACCGCGCGCACGTGTTCCACTCCTGGAGCGCGCAGGCCGCGATCGACCCGCTGCCCGTCGCCGCGGGCGAGGGATCCACGTTCTGGGATTACCAGGGCAACGCCTACCTCGACTTCTCCAGCCAGCTGGTGAACCTCAACCTCGGGCACCAGCAGCCGGATCTGGTCGCGGCGATCCAGCAGCAGGCCGGCCGTCTCGCGACGATCCAGCCGTCGCTCGCGAACGACGTGCGCGGCGAGCTCGCCCGACTCATCGCCGAGGTCGCCCCCGAGGGCATGGAGAAGGTGTTCTTCACCAACGGCGGCGCCGACGCGAACGAGTACGCGGTGCGCATGGCGCGCACCGTGACCGGACGCCGCAAGGTGCTGTCGATGTACCGCAGCTACCACGGCTCCACGGCGACGGCGATCTCGATGACCGGCGACCCGCGGCGCTGGGCGAACGACACCGTCGACAACGGCACCGTGCGGTTCTTCGGGCCGTATCTGTACCGCTCGGCGTTCCACTCGTCGACCCTCGCCGAGGAGTCCCAGCGTGCGCTCGAGCACCTCGAGCAGACCATCCAGCTCGAGGGGCCGAACACGATCGCGGCGATCATCATCGAGACCGTCGTCGGCACCAACGGCGTGCTGGTCCCGCCGCCCGGCTATCTGCAGGGCGTGCGCGAGCTGTGCGATCGCTACGGCATCGTCTACATCGCGGACGAGGTCATGGTCGGCTTCGGCCGTCTCGGCGAGTGGTTCGGCATCGACGCCTTCGACGCCAAGCCCGACCTCATCACCTTCGCCAAGGGCGTGAACTCGGGCTACGTCCCGCTCGGCGGCGTCGTGATCTCCGACCGGATCGCCTCGGCGTTCGACACCGTCCCGTTCGCGGGCGGGCTCACGTACTCGGGACACCCGCTCGCGTGCGCCGCGGGCGTCGCGACATTCGAGGTGTTCCGGCGGGACGGGATCCTGGAGCGCGTGCGCGATCTCGGATCCCGCATCGTCGAGCCGACGCTGCGCTCCTGGGTCGAGAAGCACTCGAGCGTCGGCGAGGTGCGCGGACAGGGCCTGTTCTGGGCCGTGGAGCTCGTGCGCTCGACGGAGACCCGGGAACCGCTCGTGCCGTTCAACGCGGCGGGTTCCGACGCCGCCCCTATGGGCGCGTTCGTGGCCGCGGCGAAGAAGGGCGGCGTGTGGCCGTTCGTGCACTTCAACCGCACGCACATCGCGCCGCCGCTCGTGATCACCGAGGACGAGCTGGTGCGCGGCCTCGGCGTGCTGGACGAGGCGCTCGACGTTGCGGACTCTTACACCGACTGAGCCCCGGCGGGCGCCTGCGCAGGCCGACCGGGCCCGCGTTCGCCGAGCCTGTCAACGCACGGATCCCGTCCCCCATCCGGGGGCGGGATCCGCTGCGTTGGGCGGTGCGTGCGGGGCCGGATCCGGCGCGCGCCGTCGCTCAGACCGCGACCGGATCCGGCATCGCGGCACGGTCGACGCGCCAGCCGTCATCGATGCGCCGCACGGTCGACACCGACAGGTTCTCCGGGCCGATCGTGAGGTGCGAGAGGTCGGCGCCGAGGCCGTGCAGCAGCGTCAGGATCGTGATGCCGCTGGTGACGACGAGCACCTCGGATCCGGCGCCCGCGACATCGTGCAGCGCCTCGGTCGCGCGGCGAGCCACGTCGGCGGGGGACTCGGCGAGCGGATCCTCCGTGGCGAGGGCGTCGAGCGTCGCGAGGAACGGGTTGTCGGCCGCCACGTGCGCCTGCATGAGCCGGACGAACTTGCGGGCGCGCACCGCTTCGAGCCGGCCGAAGCAGAGCTCGCGCCAGCGCGGATCCGACGTCGCCTGCAGGTCGGATCCGGCCGCGTCGAGCAGTCGTGCGGCGGTCTCGCGATGCCGGATGCCGTCGCCCGAGAAGGCGGCGTCGAAGGCGATCCCGGCGGCGGCGAAGTCGATGCCCCGGGCAGTGGCCTGGTCCCGGCCGACGGCGGTGAGCGGCGCATCGGACCAGCCCTGCATCCGCTCCGCCGCGTTCAGCATGCTCTGCCCGTGCCGCACCACCCAGATCCGCGTCATGGTTTCAGCCTAGGAGAGCGGCAGTTGCACGTGCGCATCCGCTCAGGTCGCAGTATCTGCTGCTCCAGAGGGTGTTTCGGAGCAGAAAGTGCGACCTGAGCGGAGAGGGACAAGCGCGTCGGGCTCGCAGGCGCTTCAAGGGCTGGCCGCCTCACACGGCCGGCCACCAGGCCGGATCCGTCCACAGCCTGAGCTCCTGCTCGAGCGCGGCGCCGACCCGGAACACGGTGGCGTCGTCGAAGGTGCGCCCGACGATCTGGACTCCCGTGGGCACGCCGTTCGGAGCGATGCCGGACGGCACGGCCAGCACCGGCACGCGGCCGATCACGTTGAACGGCAGGGTCATCAGCTGCGCGAACACGGCGTCGCTGTCGGTGCAGGGCTCGTCGGCGGCCAGGCCCGTGGTGGCGATCGTGGGGCAGATGAGCACGTCGTAGTCCTGCATCAGCTCCCCGAACGGACGGTAGAACGCCGACTCCGCCTCGAGCCCAGTTACGAAGTCGCCGCTGTTCGCCGCGGCGGCCGCGAACGCCCGCGTGTACGGCATCAGCTGCGCTGAGCGCTCGGGGTCGCCATCGGCGATGGACTCGATGAACGGCCCCATCACCGCGCCGAAGTGCGGCCAGCTGGTCTCGAGGGTGCGCTGCGGACCCCACGGTAGCTCGACCTGCTCCACGACCGCACCCGCGGCGCGGAGTGCGCTGACGACGCCGAGGGTGTTCGCGACGACGGACGGATCCACGGCATAGCCGCCGAGGTCGAGGCAGACCGCGATGCGCATGCCGGCGAGCGACGAGACCTCGCCGGACACGGTCGCGACCTCGCGCAGTGACGCCGCGTCGCCCGCCCAGGGCCCGGAGATGACGTTCTGCAGCAGCGCGACGTCGGCGACGCTGCGGCCCATCGGACCGTCTGCGCAGTACGTGTCGGAGTTGAACGGGGCAAGACCCGGCACGCGCGCGAACGGGGGCTTGAAGCCGACGACGCCGCAGAACGAGGAGGGGATCCGGATCGATCCGCCGATGTCGGATCCGGTCGCGAGGATCGTGGATCCGGCCGCGAGCACCGCTCCGGATCCACCCGAGGATCCGCCCGGCGAGTACGCGGTGTTCCACGGGTTGCGGGTCACGCCCCAGAGTGCCGTGTGGGTGACCGGGGCGCAGCAGTACTCCGGCGTGGTCGTGCGACCGTGCACCACGGCGCCGGCGGCGAGGATCCGGTCGACGATCGGATGGGTCTCGGTGGCGACGTGGCCGCGCTCGAGCAGGCTGCCCTCCTCGGCGGTACGGCCGGCGATCGGCTGCTCCTCCTTGAGCATGAGCGGGATGCCCTCGAGCGCCCCGGTCGCCTCGCCGCGGGCGAACCGGCCTTCGGAGGTCGCCGCAGCGGTACGGGCCTCGTCGAGCCACTGCTCCGTGACGGCGTTGATGGCGGGCTCGGTCGCCGCCGTGCGTGCGATCACCGCGTCGAGCAGCTCGACGGGGGAGAGCTCGTGACGGCGGAACCGCGTGGCGGCCTCCGTGGCGGTGAGGTGGTGCAGCTCCATGCGGGATTCCTTGTCTGAAGAGGTTCTCGTTCTGGGGTTCTCGGATCCGGATCCTGGTGTTCAGGTCGCACTTTCTGCTCTTCCGGTGGGTGTTTCAGAGCAGAAAGTGCGACCTGAACGGAACTCTCGCCGGCTCGAGGGCGGGCCGGCTCGAGGCCGAGGCGGGCCGGCTCGAGGCCAGGCCGGGCAGGTCGTGCCGGGCCGAGGCCGGATCCGGTCAGGCCGGGACGGGCACCGAATCCAGCAGCAGGCGGGTGTACTCGTGCTGCGGATTCGTGAGGATCTCGGTCGTCGCACCGCGCTCCACGATCTCGCCGCGGCGCATCACCAGGGTCTGTTCGCACACCCGGCGCACGACGGCCAGGTCGTGGCTGATGAACAGCAGCGTCAGCCCCTGACGACGCCGGATGTCGGCGACGAGGTCGAGCACCTGCGCCTGCACCGAGACGTCCAGAGCGCTGGTGGCCTCGTCCATCACGAGCAGATCGGGCTCGATCGCCAGCGCACGGGCGATCGCGACGCGCTGGCGCTGCCCGCCGGACAGCGTCTTGGGGCGTGCGATCGCGTGCTCCTCGCTCAGGCCGACCGCCGTCAGCAGCTCCCGGGCGCGATCCGCCGCGGCCGCCTTGTCGAGGCCCGCATGCAGTCGCAGCACGTCGCCGACCGCCTGGCCTGCGGGGATGCGCGGATCCAGCGACAGGTACGGATCCTGGAACACCATCTGCACGCTCTTGGCGCGCGCGAGTCGTGCCTCGCGCCCCGTCGCGTGTCCCGCGATCTCGCGCCCGCCGATGCGGATCGTGCCCGTGTCGGCCTGCTCCAGACCCACGATCATGCGCGCGAGCGTCGACTTGCCGGACCCTGACTCGCCGACGACGGCGAGGGCGCCGCCCACCGGGATCTCGAGGGTGGCATCCGCGACGGCGTGCACCTCGCCGCGGCCGCGCACCTTGTACGTCTTCGAGATGCCGGCGACCTCGACCATCGCGGAGCCCGCGCCTGCCGAGCCCACGGCGCTGTCCGACCCGGTCAGCCGTGGCGTGGCCGCGACCAGGCGCCGGGTGTACTCGGCCTGCGGAGTGCGCAGCACGTCGAGGGCGGGGCCCTCCTCGACCACGGCGCCGTCCTTCATGACGACCAGGCGGTCGCACAGGGAACCGGCGAGGTTGAGGTCGTGCGTGATGAACAGCATGCCCATGCTGCGTTCGGCGCAGAGGTCGCGCAGCACCTGCACGATCTCGGCCTGCGTGGTCACGTCGAGCGCCGTGGTGGGCTCGTCGCACACCAGCAGGCGCGGCGACGTGGTCAGGGCGCCCGCGATCATGACGCGCTGCAGCATGCCGCCGCTCAGCTCGTGCGGATGCCGGTCGAGCAGCGAAGCGGGGGAGGGCAGCCGCACGTCGGCGAGCAGCTCGGCGGCACGGGTCCTCGCGCGTGACCGGCTCCAGCCCTCGTTCAGCCGCAGCGCCTCCGTGAGGTGGTCGCCGATCGTGCGCATCGGATTGATGCCCGCGCGCGGATCCTGGAACACCATCGCCGCATCCGTGCGGCGGATCGCCCGGAGCGTCGCCGGCGCGAGTGGCGAACGGCCGTCGACCGTGACCGTGCCGCCGATCTCGGCCCGCTCGGGCGTGAGGCCGAGCACTGTGCGCGCGGTGAGCGACTTCCCGGATCCGGATTCGCCGACGAGGCCCACGGTCTCGCCGGGAGCGACGGACAGCGTGATGCCGTGCAGCAGGCGGGTGCCGTTCGGCAGGTCGAGCGTGAGCTCGCGGATGTCCAGCAGAGCGGAGGCGGAGTGCGCCGCGGCCGTGTCGAGAAGTGCGGCGGTCATGCGGGGATCTCCCCTCCGATGCGGTCGGAGAGATCCTCGCCGACGATGTTGACGGCCACGACGACGAGCACCACGACGATGGCGGGCGCGATGGCGGGCAGGAACTGGCCCGCGGCGATGCCGGACTGGGCCTCGTTGATCATGGCGCCCCAGTCGGCGGTCGGCGCCTGCACGCCGAGGCCGAGGAAGGACAGGCCGGCGAGCTCGGCGAGCACGTAGCCGAAGTTCAGCGTCGACTGCGCTCCCACGATCGGGGCGATGTTCGGCAGCACGCGGCGCAGCGCGATCCACGCCCCGCCGAAGCCCTGCACGCGATACGCGGCGACGTATGGGCGGGTGCGCTCGGCGGCCACGAGCGAGCGGGTCAGTCGCGCCACGAACGGCGCGTACGAGATGCTCATCGCGATGACCGGGGCGACCAGGCCCTTGCCGAACAGGGCGACGGCCATCATCGCGATCAGCAGTGACGGGAAGGCGAACAGCACGTCGAAGACGCGACCCAGCACCGCGTCGATCCAGCCGCCTCTCCATCCGGCGACCAGGCCCAGCAGGATGCCCAGCACGGTGGAGAACACGACGACCAGCAGCGGGCCGAGCAGAGCCGTGCGACCGCCCCAGACGATGCGGCTGAGCAGATCGCGGCCGAGGCTGTCCGTGCCGAGCCAGTGCGCGGGGGACGGTGCCGCGTAGAACGCGGTGAAGTCGACGGTGTCGGGGTTGTACGGGGCGACCCACGGAGCGAGGATCGCGGCCAGGGTGACCACGGCGAGGATCACCATGCTGGCGATCACGATGCCGCATCCGCGCATCTTCTTCGGCATGCGCAGCACGCGCACGGCCAGGGTGGGGGCTGAGGAGGTCATCTTGCTCCAACTCCGGCGGCGGATCGCGGGTCGATCCAGGGTTCGAGGATGTCGATGATCGCGTTCACGACGACGAAGGCCGTGACCACGAGCAGGACGATCGCCTGCACGACGGGGAAGTCGAGGCGGTCGACGGAGCCGACCAGGAGCGAGCCGATGCCGGAGAGGCCGAAGGCCTGCTCGACGATCGAGCTCGCCACGATGAGGCCGGCCACGAGCACGCCGGACACGGTGAGGATCGGGCCCAGCGCATTGCGCAGCACGTGCCGGCGGACCACGGCGAGGCGGGTGATGCCGCGCGACGTGGCGACCTCGACGTGCTCGCGGTTCAGCTGCTCGACCATGGCCGAGCGGGTGACCTTGCCGACGAGCACGATGAACACGATCGCCAGCGCGATCGACGGCAGCACGAGGTGGTACGCCATGTCCCAGAATCCGGATCCGGATCCGAACGAGGGGAACCAGCCCAGCTGCACCGAGAAGATCGCGATGAGCACGATGGATCCGACGAACGAGGGGATGGCCCCCAGCACGGTGAGCGAGATGAGGATCCCGCGGTCGGAGGCGCGGCCCTTGTTCAGGGCGGCGATCGTACCGCCGACGAGGCCGACGACGGCGATGATCGTGCCGGCCATCACGACGAGCATGAGGGTGACCGGGAGGCGGTCGCCGAGCACGGCCGTGACGTCCTGGCGGAACTGCAGGGAGCGGCCGAAGTCGCCGTGCAGCACGCCGGCGATCCAGCGCACGTACTGCTCCCAGGGGGGCAGGTTCAGCCCGTACTGCGCGGTGACGTCGGCGATCGCCTCGGGCGACGGCTTGCGGCCGCGCAGGAGGAAGCGGATCGGGTCGCCGGGCACGAGGAACCGGGAGAAGAAGACGAGGAGTGAGGCGAGGAAGAGGGTGAGCAGCAGCCCGCCCAGTTTTCCCGCGACGCGGCGGAGAGTGCTCATGGCGTCACCTGTGGGTCTTGGCCGGCTCCGGAGCGACGCAGGTGCGCGTCGCTCCGGAGGCACGGCTCATCGGGTGGGGTGGACGGATCAGCGCTTGCCGATCTGAGCCGCCCACGGGTAGTAGAGGAACGCCATCGACGGGTCGAGGCCCGTGATGCGCTTGCCGAGGAACAGTGGCAACGGGCCCGTCGCGAGCGGCAGCCAGGGCAGCTCCTCGTTCGCGATCTGCTGGGCCTTGGCGGTCAGCGCGCTGCGCGCGGCCGGATCCATCGTGCCGACGGCCTCGTTGACGGTCTTGTCGAACTCCGCGTTGCTCCAGCCGCCGTAGTTGCTGAAGTCACCGGTGCGCAGCACGCCGTACATCTCCAGGGCGTCCGGGCTGGAGAGGTACCAGACGGTGTAGAACAGGTCGACGCCCTCGCGTGCGCTCGGGTCGCTGAACAGTGCGGTGTACTGCGCGGGGCTGACGGTCTTGATGGTCAGCTTCAGGCCGATCGACTGTGCGGCCGCCATGGTCGCCTGCGAGACCACCGAGAAGTCGTTGCCGATCGGCGCGGTGACGTAGACGAGCTCCTTGCCGGTCGCGCCGGCCTCCTCGACGAGCTTCTTCGCCGCCGCGACGTCCTGCTTGTAGTGCGTGATGTCATCGAAGGCGGTCTTCTTCGCCGCGTCGGTGGCCGTGCCCCACACCAGCTTCGTGGTCAGCACGTCGCTGATCTCGCCGATGCCCTGCGACGCGCCCTTGAGGATGCCGGGGCGGTCGAGCGCCATCATGAGCGCCTTGCGCACGCGCTTGTCGCCGAGCGGCCCGCTCACGTTGCTGATCACGAGGTCGCTCGTCGCCGAGGAGGGTGCGTACAGCACGTCGCCCTTGCCGGAGGCCTGCAGCTGCGGGGCGGATTCCATCGGGATCTGCCAGGATCCGTCGACGCTGCCCGACTTCATGGCGTTCACGCGCGCGGTGGCGTCGGGGATGATCGCGAACGTCATCTTCGCCGACTTCGCGCGCAGATCCTTGTCCCAGTAGCCGTCGTAGCGTTCGAGCGAGAGCGACTCGCCCGACTTCCACTGGGTCAGGGAGAACGGACCGGTGCAGTTCACGCCGCCGGTCGAGTTGCCGTAGTCCTTGCCCTTGGCGGCCAGGGTCGCCGCCGACTCGATCACGCCGGCGGATCCGCCCATGCCCTGGTTGAACTGGGAGTCGGGGATCTTCGTCTTGACCGTGACCTCCATGGGGCCGGTCTGGGTGATCGATTCGACGTTCTGGTACACCGAGAACCAGGCGGATCCCACGGACGGATCCATGATGCGCTGCATCGAGGCGACGGCGTCCGCCGCGGTCAGCGGGGTTCCGTCGTGGAACGTCACGCCGTCGCGGATCTCGTACACCCAGGTGAGCGGGTCGGGGTTGCTGAAGCTCTTCGCGAGTCCCGGGCTCAGGCTGTAGTCGGGGTTCAGGCGCAGCAGCGACTCGCACACGTTGGCGAGCACCTGGTTGTCCGGGTAGTCGAACGCGTACGCGTAGTCGAGCGTCGCCGGCTCGGCATATAGGGCGAACGAGAACGAGTCGATGTCCCCGGTCGGCTTCGCGGTGGTGGTGGTCAGCTTCCAGTCGGCGCCGGCGGATCCGGTCGACGTGCCGCCCGCGCTGCCGGAGCAGGCGGTCAGCGAGGTGGCGGCGATCAGGAGCGCGCCGCCCACGGCGGCGACGCGGGAGAGGCGGGTTCGGGTCATGACAGCTCCCCTTCTTCGTTGATGGAGGTGGTGAGGGTGGCGGCGGTGGTGAGGGCGGTCTCGGCGGCGTGCAGCAGGCGGCCGTCGATCCAGGTCTGGGTGACGCGGCTGGTGTGGATCTCGCCCGCCGGAACGTCGAACGGAGACGGATCCAGCACGACGAGGTCCGCGCGGTAGCCGGGCTTGATGCTTCCGGTGTCGTGGTCGCGGTGGTTCACATACGCCGTGCCGGAGGTGTAGGCGGCCATCGCGGTCGCCAGGTCGAGACGCTGGTGCGCGCCGCCCAGGGGCTCCCGGTCGGATCCCGGGGTGGTCCGGTTGACGGCGATGTGGATCGCCTCGATCGGCGCGGCGCTCGAGACCGGCCAGTCGCTGCCGGCCGCGAGCCGTACGCCCGCCCGCACGAAGTCGCCGAACGGGTACTGCCGCGCCTCCTGGCCTTCCTGCAGGAACGGCAGGGTGAGCTGGTCCAGCTGGTCCTCGTGGGTGGCCCACAGCGCCTGGATGTTCGCGATCGCGCCGAGTTCGGCGAAGCGCGGCACGTCCTCCTCCGCCACGATCTGCAGGTGCGCGAGGTGGTGGCGGCCGTCGGTCGGACCGTTCGCGTCGTGCGCTTGCTGCAGCGCGTCCAGGGCCTCGCGCACGGCGCGGTCCCCGAGCGCGTGCATGTGCACCTGCTGTCCGGCCGCGTCGAGCGCCGTGACGTACTCGCGCAGACGCGCCGGGTCGATGAAGCTCAGCCCGTGGTTGTGCGTGTCGTGGCCGTGCGCGTCGCGGTAGGGCGTGAGCATCGCGGCGGTGTGGTTCTCGGCGACGCCGTCGACCATGATCTTCGTGGAGCCGAGCTCGAGCCGTTCCGGCGAGCCGAGCGCGGCGATGCGGGCGCGCGTGGCGAGCATGCGCTCGACCTGCTCGATGCCGCGGTCGCGGATCCACCACTGCGCGCCGGTGACGTGCACCTTCAGCGTGCCCTCGGAGAGTGCGCGCTCGTACGCCGGCAGCGGGTCGGCGATGCCGGCGTCGCCGCCGTCGCCGACCATGGCGTCCTGCCAGCCGGTGATGCCGAGCGCGATGAGCTCGTCCTGCGCGCGCAGCAGGCCGCGGTAGCGCAGCTCCTCGGAGAGCTCGGGTCGCACTGCGCTGAACAGGTCGGCGGCGCCCTCGTGGAATGTGCCGGCGGGGTAGCCGTCGGGCTCGCGGATGACGACGCCGTCCGCCGGATCCGGGGTCTCGGCGCTGAGGCCCGCCCGCTCGATCGCGGTGGTCGAGGCCCAGGTGCTGTGATGGTCGCGGCTGGCGAGCAGCACGAGGCGGCCGGGGGCGGCCTCGTCCAGCAGGCCACGGGGCGGGTTCCCCCCGGGGAAGCAGTCCATCGACCAGCCGCCGCCGAGGATCCACTCCTCGTCGGGGTTGGCCTCGGCGTAGGCGCGTACGGCCCCGGCGGCCTCCGCGGCGCTCTCGGTGCCGCTGAGGTCGCACTGCAGCAGCTCGACGCCGCCGCCGACCGCGTGGATGTGCGCGTCCTGGAAGCCGGGGCTGAGCAGGGCGCCGCGCAGGTCGATGAGCTCGACGGTTTCTGCGGGCTCCGCGCCCAGGACGGCGGCGAGCTCGGATTCGGGAACGATCCGCTCGATGCGCTCGTCGCGCACGATGACGGCCTGGCCGAGCAGGGGGGATCCGGATCCGGTGAACACCGATCCGCCGTGGAAGACGCGCGTCGTCATCATCCGCCTTTCGTCGTTGAAGCAGGTGCAGACCCCGCGGGGCGGCGGGATCGCGATAACGCTAGCCAGCGTCAAAGGTGATGTCAACAGTGTTGACAGGATTGATGTCCGAACCGATGATGAACCGTGCCGTGCGTGGCACGATAGAGAGCGGAGAGGGGCGATGCCCGTGAAGAAGAGCAGCCGGATCGCAGCCGCGGACGACGGCGGGGCGACATCCGTGCGCGCCCGCCTCGACCCTGAGACGATCATCGCCACGGGCCTGGAGCTTGCCGCGACCCGCGTGACGGCGATCTCGGTGCGCGAACTCGGAGCGCGCCTCGGCGCGGATCCGACCGCGATCTATCGGCACTTCCGCAGCAAGGACGAGCTCATGCGCGCCCTGCTCGACGAGGTCACGATGCGTGCCCTGAACAGCGTCGACGTCCCTGTGGAGGACTGGCAGGGTCGGCTGCGCGCACTGGCCACGGCCACGCTCGACCTGTACTCCGAGTACCCCGCGGTGGGGGCCGAGGCCACCACCTTGACCACGCACGGACCGGGCGAACTCGGCGCGATCGAGCTCATGCTGCAGGCGTTCACCACGGCCGGCCTGAGCGCCCCCGATGTGGTTCGGCACTACGCGCTGTTGGCTTCGCACGTGCTGTCCACCGCCGCCGGCATCGCCCGGGCGAGGGCCGTACGCGATGCGGACGAGGTCGACGGGCCATGGTTCGACGAGCCGCCGCTCGCGGATCCGCGCCGATACCCGCGCCTCGCCGAGCACACGATCGCCCTGGCTTCGCTGCGCGATCGCGAGCTGTTCTTCCTCGGTGTGGACCAGATCCTCGACTCTGCCGAGCGCACCGCGGGCTGAGGGCCTCCGGCTGACCGGATCCATCGCGTTCAGGTCGCAGTTTCTGCTCCGACCGGGGGTCTGGAACAGCAGAAACTGCGACCTGAAGCCGCGTGGCTGTCACGATCAGCACACCCTGTGACGATCGGCATGCGTGTTGACGCGGATCCGTGTGCTGATCGTCACAACGTGTGCTGATCGTCACCGATCCATGGGGTCGGATCCGCACGGTCTTGCGCTTCATATAGTTTTGTGACAAAACTAGTTCGCGACGGCGAGGACGCCGGGAAACGGGAGTGGATCGATGCGGATCGGAATCATCGGCGCGGGGATCGGCGGGCTCGCCACCGCGCTCAGCCTGGAGGCCGCCGGCTTTCGCGACATCACCATGCACGAGCGCACGGACGAGATCCGCGGGCTGGGCGTCGGGCTCAACCTGCTGCCGCACGCGATCCGCGAACTGACCGAGCTCGGCCTGCGCGACCGCGTCGAGGCGCTCGGCGTCGCCCCCGAGACCCTCGTCTACATGAATCGCTTCGGCCAGCACATCTGGAGCGAGCCGCGCGGCCTCGCCGCCGGCTACCGTTGGCCCCAGCTGTCCGTGCACCGCGGACGCCTGCAGCTCGCCCTGCGCGACGCGGTCGTCGAGCGCCTCGGCGACGTGATCCGGCTCGGCCATCGCCTCGTGGGCGCGGAGAGCGGCGATGACGGATCCGAGACGGTCCGCTTCGCGACGGCCGACGGCGAGATCGCGGCGACCTACGACCTCGTGATCGGAGCCGACGGGATCCACTCCGCCCTGCGTGCGCTGCGATACCCGGCCGAGGGCGCGCCGCCGTGGAGCGGGCTGACGCTGTGGCGCGGAGTCTCCGAGGCGCCCGTGCTCGTCGACGGTCGCACCATGATCATGGCGGGCGACGGCGAGCAGAAGTTCGTCGCCTACCCGCTCGGCGCCCCCGAGAACGGCCGTCAGCGCCTGAACTTCATCGCGGAGCGGCGCGGCATCGGCCACCCCGATGCGGACTGGAACCGCTCGGTGGATCCGGGGCCGATCGCCGAGCTGTTCGCGGACTGGGTGTTCGACGGGCTGGACGTGCCGGCCATCATCGCGAACGCCGAGGAGATCCTGGAGTATCCGATGGTCGACCGCGACGCGCTGCCGCAGTGGACCTTCGGGCGCACCACCCTGGTCGGCGACGCCGCCCACGCGATGTACCCGAACGGCTCGAACGGTGGATCCCAGGCGATCCTCGACGCACGCACCCTGGCGTTCCACCTCGGCACCGCCGTGCAGCGTGCCACGGCGCAGGACGCCACGGCGCGGGGTGCCACGGCGCTGGGCGAAGCGATCGACGCGGCGCTCGCCGGCTACGAGGAGGCGCGCCGCCCTGCGATGACCGCGCTGCTGGCCGGCACTCGCGCGACGGGGCCCGAGCGGGTCATGCTGGTCGCCGCCGAGCGCGCCCCGCAGGGATTCGCGCGCATCGACGACGTGATCCCGCGTGCGGAGCGGGAGGAGATCGCGAACGCGTACAAGCGCGCGGCCGGGTTCGACCCGTCGATCCTCAACGAACGCGCGTCGCTCAGCGTCGGGGATCCGGCATGAGCGACCGGTCGCCCGCCGGGGGCGCCAACGCCGGTGTCGGCGTTGGCGCAAGTGCCGCACCCTCGGCAGCAGCCGCACCAGCGGCTGCTGCCGAGGCGGAGAGCCGCCTCGCCGCGGTCATCTCGCCGTTGCGGCGCACCCTGCTGACCGCGGCGCGTGAGCGCGGGGATCTCCCCGACATCCCCGATGCGCAGATCGAAGTGGTGCGCGCACTGCTGCCGGCCTCGGGGGAAGCGGAGCGGGGTCCGGCCGAACTCGCCGAAGCGCTGCACCTGAACAGGTCCACCGTCAGCAACCTGCTCGGCGCGATGGAGGCGGACGGTCTCGTGCAGCGGCGCCGGGCCGCCGATGATGGCCGTCGCGTGGTCGTGGCCCTCTCGCCGCGTGCGATCGATCTGTTCGGACGCTTCGACCAGGCCGCGGGTGAGATCCTGCGGGACGCGCTGGGCAGCCTGGATCCGGCCGACCGCGCTGCCGTGGCCGCCGCGATCCCGGCCCTCGAGCGCCTCGCCGCCGCACTGCACGGAGCGGACCGATGAGCGACTTCTTCGCCGCGCTGCCGCAGCCCCGCTTCGAGCCGGCCTTCGACGTCATCGTGCACGTGGGCCCGCCGCGCGATCACGGCGTCACCTCGGCCGGCCACCGTCGCGTGGTGCCGATCCTCGGCGGGCGGATCGCCGGCGACCTCGAGGCCGAGATCCTTCCTGGCGGATCCGACCGGCAACTGATCGCGCCCGACGGCACGATCGGCATCGACGCCGAGTACACGGCCGTCGCGGCTGCCGGACTGCTGCTCATCCGCACCCGCGGGGTGCGCGCGGGGTCGGACGAGGTGCTCGCGCGGCTGGGTCGCGGCGAGGCGGTGGATCCGGACGCCTACTACTTCCGCACGACTTTCGAGGTCGAAGCGGCGGCCCCCGAGTTCGCGCGGCTGCAGCGCACGCTGTTCGTCGCCGTGTGCCGCCGGGACGGAACCGAGGTCCGCTACCGGGTGCACCGGATCGTCTGAGTCGTCGCCCGCGGAGTCGGTCTCTCGCTCAGGCCGGCAACAGCTCCCCGACCAGCTGCTGGATCCGGCGCCGGATCTCGTCGCGGATCGGCCGCACCGCCTCGATGCCCTGGCCCGCCGGGTCGTCGAGGGTCCAGTCCTCGTAGCGCTTGCCGGGGAAGAACGGGCACGCGTCGCCGCAGCCCATCGTGATCACGACGTCGGAGTCCTGCACCGCCTCCGTGGTGAGGACCTTGGGCTGCTCCGCCGCGATGTCGATACCGAGCTCGGCCATCGCGGCGACGGCGACGGGGTTGATCTGCTCGGCGGGCAGCGATCCCGCCGAGCGGACCTCGATGCGGTCACCGGCGATCTCGCGCAGGAACCCCGCGGCCATCTGCGAGCGGCCCGCGTTGTGCACGCAGACGAACAGGACGGCGGGGGCGGTTTCGGCGGTCATGCGTCTCCTCGGATTCCGGATTCAGCCTACGGCGACCGGGCGGGCGCCGATCTCCAGGACGGGCGTGGCGCAGCAGCTGCTGTCGACCCCGTCGAAGTCGCCGGATCCTCCGCATGCGCCCGTGCGGGGGAGGGCCAGCTCGTTGCGGGCCGCGGACTCGTGATCCCCGACGAGGTGCGCGACGACGCTGCGGACCTGCTCGTAGCCGGTGAGCGCCAGGAAGGTCGGCGCCCGACCGTAGCTCTTCGCCCCGACGATGAAGAATCCGGGTTCCGGCTGCGCGAGCTCGCGCGCACCGGTGGCGCCGACGGATCCGCACGAGTGGATGTTCGGGTCGATCTCGGCGGCGATCCCGGACACCGCCTCCAGAGCGGGGTCGAGGTCGATCCGCAGCTCGGACAGGAACGACGTATCCGGGCGGAAGCCGGTGAGAGCGAAGACATGGGCGACGCCGGAGATCACTCGCCCGTCGTCAGCCACGACCCGGACGCCGTCCGGGTCGGCATCTGTGCGGAGCTCTGCCACGCGGAACCCGGTGACCACCTCGACGAGCCCCTTCTCCATCGCCCGCCGCGCCCGGACGCCGAGCGCTGCGCGCTCGGGAAGGCCGTCGCCCGCGCCCCCGCCGAACACCGATTCCGTGCTGCCGCGCCGCAGCACCCAGGTCACCCGTGTGCGCGAGGAGGTGCGCGCCAGCTCCGTCAGCCGCAGCACCGCGTGGGCGGCGGAGTTGCCCGCGCCCACGACCAGCACATGCTGCCCGGCGAACATCGAGACGTCGTCGGGGATGCGGTACGAGATCCGGCCGCCGGCCGCGCGCTCGCCGAGGGCCGGAAGCCCGTCGGCGCCGGCTGGGCCGGGCTCTGCCCAGGTGCCGGATGCGTCGAGGACGGCACGTGCGCTGATGCGTCCCTCCGTGCCGTCCGCATCGACCGTGTGCACGGTGAACGCGGACTCGCGCCGACCCGAGTCGACCACCAGGTCGCGCCCGGTGCGCGTGATGCCGGTCACGGTCAGGCCGGTGCGGACGCGATCGCCGAGCGCCTCGGCGAGAGGTGCGAGGTAGCGGTCGATCCACTCGCGACCGGTCGGATAGCCGTCGACCGGCTCGGCCCACCCCGTGCCTTCGAGCAGACGTCGCGCGGCGGTGTCGACGAGCTCCGGCCATCCGGAGAACAGCCTCACATGACCCCATTCCGCTACGGCCGCCGCCGCGGAAGAGCCACGCTCCAGCACGACCACGTCCTGGGCGTGCTCGACGAGATGCGCAGCGGCTGCGAGGCCCTGGGGGCCTGCGCCGACGACGACGACGGGCAGTTCGGGCATGGCGCTCCTCAGCAGGATGGGCGGTGCAGATTGAAGGACTTCAATGTGACCACCGTTCATCATCTATCGACGATTGTCAATACGTGGAACAATGGAGGGATGACGCTCCCCGTGACCATCGAGACCGACGCCGCCTGCTGCGCCACCGCGCGCGAGCCCCGTGTCGGCGTCGAGGAGGCCGAGCGGATCGCACGGGTGTTCAAGGCTCTGGGGGATCCGACGCGCGTCAAGCTGCTGTCGCTCATTGCGGGCGGCGAGGGCGGAGAAGCGTGCATCTGCGACCTGACCGAGCCGGTCGGGCTGTCCCAGGGCACGGTCTCGCACCACATGAAGCTCCTCGCCGAAGCCGGACTCGTCACCCGCGAGCAGCGCGGCAGATGGGCCTATTTCGCGATCGCCGACGGCGCGCTGGACGCGGCGGCGGCGTCGCTGAGCATGCTCTGAGGCCGGACTCTCGCCGACGGACTCCGCCGACTGCCGAGAACGCCGCGTGGACGGCTGGGAAGGAAGGTCTCCGGTGCGGGATGCCGCTAGATCCGCCCATCCTGACGGGGGATCCAGACCTGCTTGATGATGATCAGGATCGAGGCGGTCACCGGTACGGCGATGAGGGCGCCGAGCAGTCCGAGGAGCGTGCCGCCGACGAGCGCGCCGATCACCACGAGCGAGCCGGGGATCGAGATCGCCTTGCTCATCACGCGCGGGGTGATGATGTATGCCTCGATCTGCATGTAGACGATGTAGACCGCGGCGAAGATCAGCGCCATGACCGGCGAGCTGAACAGTGCGATGCCGGTGCCGATGATCCAGAACAGCACGGATCCGACGAGCGGGATCAGCGTGATGAGGAACGCGACCGTCGCCATGAGCGGCGGGAACGGCAGTCCGAGCACGAGGTAGAGCAGGAACACGATCACCGCGTTGATGAACGCGAGACCCACCATTCCCATCACGTAACCGCCCACCGATTCGATGATCTGCTCGCTGATGCGGTCGATGCTCTTGCGGTCGCGGGCCGGCGCCAGGCGCAGTAGCCCCGACCTCATCGAGGGGAGGGTCGCGAGGAAGTACAGCGTCAGCACGAGCACGATCAGCCCGCCCGAGATGCCCGTGGCGATGCCGGTCGCGATCCCCGTGCCGATCTGCAGCGCGCCGCCGCCGATCTGCGCGATCCGGGTCGGATCACTGAGGAACTTCTGCACCTCGGTGACGAGATCCGTGAGACCCACCCCGAACTGGCCCTCGAGCCACGCGTAGAACGCGGTGTGGGTGAAGTTGCGGATCGTGCCGGGGATCCCGGTGACGAACGTCGCGATCTGGTCGATGACGGTCGGCAGGATCGCGAGCACGATGACCACGAGCACGAGTGCGAGTGCCACGATGACGGAGACGACGGACCAGGCGCGGCTCAGCCCGTGCCGCTCGAGCCAGCGCACGGCAGGGTCGAGGCCGAGCGCGGCGAACAGCGCGAAGGCGATGTAGATCAGCACGGTCGACAGGCTGCCGAGCGACAGGCCGAGCAGGATCGCGAGGAGGCCGCCGACGGTGGCGAGGAAGCCGAACCGGAAGGGCTTGTCGACACGCGTCCAGAACGAGGCGCGCGGGGGAGCCGCCTCGATGTACCGGCGGGGGGCGACGTCGTCGGCCGGGTCGGCATCGGCGGCCGGGGCGGACAGGTCGGCCGGGGCGACGATCGCGGTCGCGGTGGCCACGCTCTCGGCCGGTCCGGCGGACGTCGCGGCAGTGCCGTCCGCCGCCTCCTCGGGGGTGCGGTCTTGGCGGGTCATGGCTTCACTGTAGGGGCCCGCGACGCGTTATCGTCGGAGGGACCGCACGTCCGCCGCCCGGTGAGGAGCCCCGATGACCGCCGCCGATCCCCGCGCCGAACTGCTGCGACTGCGCGCCAGCATCGACAACATCGACGCCGCCCTCATCTTCATGCTCGCGGAGCGGTTCCGCTGCACGCAGCAGGTGGGCGTGCTCAAGGCCGAGCACGAGATGCCGGCATCGGATCCCGGCCGCGAGGAGCAGCAGGTCGCCCGCCTGCGCGCTCTCGCCGAAGAGGCGCATCTGGATCCCGAGTTCGCCGAGAAGTGGTTCAACTTCGTCGTCGCCGAGGTCATCCGCCACCACACCGAGGCCGCCGGATCGCGCTGACGTCCGCTGCATCGCCGTGGGTGCAGGACGCGCTCGAGCCGTGACCTCGGTGCGCGAAGCTCAGCCGGCGTAGCTCGAGCTCAAAAGCCGAATGTCGTTAAGGTTTCGAGCGGAGAAGGCCTAGCGGCATTCAGGTTTTGCGGAGAGAAGATCTTGCATCCGCGTGATGGAAATTGCGCGTTTTAACGTAAGATCAATCACGGGCATGCATTCATGCCACGATCGCAGCCCGCCGAGGAGGACGCATGACCGACCCGAACGAGAATCTCGCCCCCGGCGCACACATGCGCGCCGAGCTCGACTCGCAGCCCGAGACGTGGGAGCGTGCGGTCGGGATGACGGCCGAGCAGGCGCTGCTGCCGGCGAAGGGTCAGCGCGTCGCCGTGGTCGGCTGCGGCACGTCCTGGTTCATGGCCCAGTCCTACGCCGCGCTGCGCGAGCGTGCGGGCTTCGGCATCACCGATGCCTACGCCGCGAGCGAGGCGTTCATGGATCGCGGCTATGACGCTGTGGTCGCGCTGACCCGCTCCGGAACGACCACCGAGGTGCTTGAGCTCGTCGACGAGCTCAAGGGATCCGGATCCGCTCCGCGCATCATCGGCGTGATCGGCGACGAGAACTCGCCGCTGGTGGGCATGGTGGACGATGCGATCCTGCTGCCGTTCGCCGACGAGCGGTCCGTCGTGCAGACCCGCTTCGCGACCACCGCGCTCGCGCTCTTCCGCGCCTCGCTCGGCGAGGACCTCACCGCGGCTATCGCCGATGCCCGCACCGCACTCGCTGAGGTGGATCCGACCCTCGCGGGCGCCGAGCAGTACACCTTCCTCGGCCGCGGCTGGACGATCGGCCTCGCGCACGAGGCGGCCCTGAAGATGCGCGAGTCGTCGCAGTCGTGGACCGAGTCGTACCCGTCGATGGACTACCGCCACGGCCCGATCGCGATCGCCGCACCCGGCCGCATCACGTGGCAGTTCGGCGTCGCGCCCGAGGGGTTGGACGGGCAGGTCGCCGCCACCGGTGGACGCTGGGTGCAGCACCCGATCGACCCGCTGGCCGACCTCGCGCGCCTGCACCGCGTGGCACTCGACCGCGCGCTGGCCAAGGGGCTCAATCCCGACGAGCCGCGCAACCTCACCCGTTCGGTCATCCTCGAGGACTGAGGGATCCGGATGATGACGCGTGTCGACAGCGAGACTGCATCGCGGCTTCGAGACAGCGGCTCTGCGCGCCGTCTCGAAGCGGGCTCGCGGTCTTGTGGTCCGATGGCGGCGACGTCGTGAGCGCCGGATCCGCCCATGACGCTGCCGAGGCCGCTCGCGCCGTGCCCGACGTCATCACCGATGTGTCGGGGGATGCGCTCGCGCAGGCGGCCGAGCTCGGGGCGGGCGCACCGGTGCTCGCGTTCGACGTCGGCGGCACCGACATCAAGTCGGCCCTGTTCGACGCCGAGGGCGTCATGCTCGGCCTGCGTCGCACGCCGACGCCGGATCCCGGTCCCGACCTTCCGGAGCGGCTGATCGCCCGGCTGGTCGAGCTCGGTGCGCAGCTGCGCGGGGAGCATCCCGCGGTGGAGCCGGTGGCGGTGGGGCTGGTCGTGCCCGGCATCGTCGACGAGGTGGCAGGCATCGGGGTGTTCGCCAGCAACATGGGCTGGCGGGATGCGCCGATCCGCGCCCTCGCGGAGGAGGCGTTCAGCCTGCCCGTCGCGTTCGACCACGACGTGCGCACCGGCGGCTGGGCCGAGCACGTGCTCGGCGGTGCCCGCCCCTATCCGAACTCGATCGTGCTGATCATCGGCACCGGGATCGCCGGCGCCCTGCTGCTGGGCGGCGTGCCCTTCACCTCCGGCGGATACGCCGGCGAGGTGGGCCACTCCCCGGTCGCCGATGAGCCGGTGTGTCCGTGCGGCGCACGCGGCTGCCTCGAGGCCATCGCCTCGGCGGGGGCCATCGCCCGGCGCTACACCGAGCGCACCGGCAACGCCGTGGACGGGGCGAAGGAGGTCATCGCCCTCGCCGCCACGGGCGACGAGGCCGCCGCCGCGGTCTGGAACGAGGCGCTCGACGCGCTGGCCCTGTCGCTCGCGCAGCTCACCGCGGTCGTCGCACCGCAGGCGATCGTGATCGGAGGCGGGCTTTCGCGTGCGGGCGGAGCTCTGTTCGACGAGCTGCGCGCGCGCCTGAGGGCGCGGCTCAGCTTCCACCGCATCCCGGATCTGGTCCCCGCGCAGCTGCTCGGCAACGCCGGGATCCTGGGTGCGGCGTTGCGGGCGAGGAGCCTCGCATGATCGTCACCGTCACGCCGAATGCGGCGCTGGATCTCACCTGGCACGTCGACCGGATCGTGCCCGGCGGCACCCATCGCGCCGACACCGGGGTCGCGCGCGCGGGCGGCAAGGGCCTGAACGTGGCCCGGGTGGCGCACGCGCAGGGTGCCTCCGTGCTTGCGCTGGCCACCGCGGGCGGACCGACCGGCGATGAGTTCGCCGCCGAGCTGGCCTCGACTTCGGTGCCGCATGAGCTCGTGCCGGTGCAGGCAGCGACCCGTCGCAGCGTCGCGCTGGTCGACGAGCACCTCGGCGACACCACGATCGTGAACGAGCGCGGCGTGAACCCGACGGCGGACGAGTGGGATGCGCTGAAGGCCGCGGTCGTCCGGGCGCTGGCGACGGGGCATCCCGTCCGCGACGCGCTCGAAGGATCCGGATCCGGATCAGGATCAGGATCAGGATCCGGATCCGCGGACGCCGGTGCGGCCGCTCCCGCCGCGAAGAAGATCAAGCCTGTCCTCGTCCTCTCCGGGTCCCTGCCACCCGGCGCTCCCGACGATCTGCTGCCGTCGCTCATCCGGATCGGCCGCGACGCCGGGGCGATCATCATCGCCGACACATCGGGGCCTGCGCTCCTGGCCGCCGCCGATGCCGGCGCGACCGTGCTCAAGCCCAACGCCGCCGAGCTCGCCGAGGCCACCGGCATCGCCGATCCCATCGCCGGCGCGTGCGAGCTGCTGCACCGCGGTGCGAAGCTGGTCCTGCTCTCCCGCGGAGCGGACGGGATGCTGGCCGTCACCTCGGACGAGGTCGTGCGCGCCCGGCTCGCCGAGCCGCTCGCCGGCAACCCGACCGGCGCCGGCGACGCCGCCGTCGCCGCGTGCGCCGTGCTGATGGCGCAGGGGGAGAAGAAGCCCGCGGTGCTGCTGCGCCGCGCGACCGCGTGGTCGGCCGCGGCCGTGCTGATGCCGCTCGCCGGCGAGATCCACCCGTCGTGGCCCGACCTCGAGTCCGCCCTGATCGTCGACAGCCCTCCCCTGACGGCGCTGAGCCGACCGTCCACCGAAAGGACACCCCGATGACGCTCGTCTCCGCTCGCGACCTCGTGCACGATGCGGCCCGCCGCGGCACCGGCGTCGGCGCCTTCAACGTGATCCACCTGGAGACGGCCGAGGCGCTGGTCGCCGCGTCGGCCCAGGCCGGATTGCCCGTGATCCTGCAGATCTCGCAGAACTGCGCCGACTACCACGGCGGACTCGAGCCGATCGCGCTGGCCACGCTCGCGGTCGCCCGGCGCGCGGCCACGCCGGTCGCGGTGCATCTCGACCACGCCGAGCGGCCCGAGCTCGTCGACGAGGCCATCGCGCTCGGGTTCGGATCCGTCATGTTCGACGGCGGCGCGCTCGACTACGCCGAGAACGTCGCGCTCACCGCGAAGGTCGTCGAGCGCGCGCACGCCGCCGAGGTGTACGTCGAGGGAGAACTGGGTGAGGTCGGCGGCAAGGATGGCGCACACGCCCCGGGCGTCCGCACGGACCCGCAGGAGGCGCGCGCCTTCGTCGCCGAGACCGGCGTCGACGCCCTCGCTGTGGCCGTCGGATCCTCCCACGCGATGACCGACCGCACCGCAGCGCTGGACCTCGACCTCATCGGGCGACTGCGCGAGGCCATGCGCGGCGCAGGGGAGGACGGGGCCGACGTGCCGCTCGTGCTGCATGGATCCAGCGGCGTGCCGGATGACGCGATCGCCGCCGCGGTGCGCGCGGGGATGACGAAGATCAACGTCTCCACGCATCTGAACGGGTACTTCACGCGTGCGATCCGCGAGAGACTGGAGACGGATCCGCGCCTTGTGGACTCCCGCAAGTACGTCGCTCCCGCTCGCGACGCGGTCGCCGGCGAAGCCGCGCGCCTGCTGCGCCTGTTCGCCGGGCAGGACGCATCGTGACCGGATCCGGAGACCGCACATGAACCGCGCCAATCGCCTCACCGCGATCCTCGACCTGCTCGCCGCCAGCGGCGACGTCTCGGTGGAGGAGCTCGCCGAGCGCTTCGACGCCTCGGCCGCCACGATCCGCCGCGATCTGGACAGCCTGTCCGAGCGGCGCCTGCTCACCCGCACCCACGGCGGCGCAGTGGCGCAGTCCGTCGCATACGAGCTGCCGGTGCGCTACAAGAGTCACCAGCGCACCTCGCAGAAGGAGCGCATCGCACAGGCCGCCGCGGCGCTCGTCTCACCCGGCGCCGTCGTCGGACTCTCCGGAGGCACCACCACGACCGCGATCGCGACGGCACTCGCGGCCCGCGAGGATCTCGCCGAGCACGGCCTCACCGTCGTCACCAACGCGGTGAACATCGCCGCCCAGCTCGCCACGCGCCCCGACATCAAAGTCGTGGTCACCGGCGGCGTGATCCACTCCCGCAGCTACGAGCTCGTCGGACCGTTCGTGGAGCAGCTGCTCGCGGGCATCGCGCTGGACATCGCCTTCATCGGCGTGAACGCCGTGTCCGTGGAGGGCATGGCGAGCACGCACGACGAGCGCGAGGCGGCCGTGAACCGGTTGATGGCGAGCCGCGCCCGCCGGGCAGTGATGGTGGCTGACTCGTCGAAGATCGGCGCCTCGGCCTTCGCCGCGGTCGGCGGATCAGACCTGTTCCCCACGCTGCTCACCGACGACGGCATCGCGCCCGACGATCGGAGCGCCTTGGCTGACGCCGGCTTCGAGGTCGTGCTGGCGGACTGAGTCGGTATGTCTGGGCCCGTAGTGCGCGGATCCTCAACGAGCGAACAAGACGCCCTGCCCCGTACTCTTCAGGCATGAGCGAGACTCCGATTCCTCGACCCAGCCGGCGCTACGTCGCCGTCATCTGGACGGTGGCGGTCCTGATCGGCGCTGCCGCGGGGGTCGGAATCGGAGTCCTGACGCAGAGTCTCGGGATCGGCATCGTGACGGGCGCAGCGGGCGCCGTGCTCGTGGGCTTCTCGTCCGTGCTGGCCGCTCGACGGGAAGGCCACGGGACTGTCGAGGGGGCGCCGCCCTGGACCGGCGATGCGGCGGCGCGCCATCACAACGGCGGGTCCGTATAGAACCGCTCGCCCGGCGAACCGCGCCGGATCCGGCGGATCCCGACTCCCGCTGGTGCGGACGGGTCAGAGCGTCGTGGCGAGCACGCCGCCCTCGGCGCGTACGGCCGACCCGTTGGTCGCCGAGGAGCGGGGGCTGGCGAGGTAGGCGACGAGGCTCGCGATCTCCGCAGGGTCGATGAAGCGCTCGAGCAGGGTCGTACGATTCTGGGCGATGATCGCAGCCTTGACCGCCTCGACCGGCGCACTCTGAGCGGCGGCGAGCTGCGCAACGGCCGCCTCCACTCCGTCCGAGTAGGTCGGGCCGCCGAGGATGCTGTTGACGGTGACGCCCGTGCCACGGGTGAGCTTGGCAAGACCGTTGGCGAGGGCGAGCATCGCCGCCTTGGTGGTGCCGTAGTGGATCATATCGGCGGGCACGTTGACGCCGGACTCGCTGGCGATGAACACGATACGGCCCCACCCGCGATGCAGCATCCCGGGGAGAATCGCGCGGGAGAGCCGGACGCCGCTCATGACGTTGACGTCGAAGTACCGCTGCCAGTCCTCGTCGGCGATGTCACCGAAAGGGGCGAGCCCGAACAGCCCGACGTTGTTCACGAGGATGTCGACCTCGCCGACTTCCGCCAGCAGCAGGGAGGTCTCTTCGGAGTCGGCGAGGTCCGCGGCGATTCCCCTCGGGCGCGCCCCCGGGTGTTCTGAGCGCAATCGTGAGATGGCCGCATCGACGGCGGCAGCGGTGCGCCCGTTGATGACGACCTCCGCCCCTTCTGCAGTGAGGGCGGAGGCGATGGCATAGCCGATCCCCTGGGTGGATCCGCTGACGAGGGCCGTCCTGCCCTGCAGTTCCAGGTCCATTTCATGCTCCGTTCCACGCGGCGTCGATTTCGCCGCGTCACTTGCTCAGGAAAGTCAAACTACGCGGATTGAGTTGCCTGAGCAAGTCAATATCCTCCGACTCGAGGTATCCTGACCTTGTGTCCGAGTCCACGAGATCCTCCGCGAAGCCGCTGACGAAGCCCGAGATCTGGGCGTCCGTCGCGACGCTCTTGGAGCGCCTCCCCGCGGCGCTCGATGCCCAACTGCAGCGGGACAGCGGCCTGACGCACTTCGAGTTCGGGATCCTCTATGCGCTCGACACGGCGGAGGGGCGATCGCTGCGACTGAGCGTGCTCGCCGGGTTCGCGAGCTGCACGCTCTCGCGGCTCTCGCGCGCGGTCTCACGACTCGAGCAGCGCGGTTGGGTCCGGCGCGTCATCGACCAGACGGATGGACGGTTCACGCTCGCCGTGCTGTGCGAAGAGGGCCACGCGAAGGTCCAACAGGCGACGCCGGGTCATGAGGCGCTCGTCGACAGGCTCCTCTTCGACGTCCTCACCACCGCCCAGGCTCGACAGCTCGGTATCGCCAGTCGGCGGATCTCGGCAGCCATCGCCCCCGACCCGGTCTGGACCCCTTCGAGCTGACGACGCGCCCTGGGGCTGCCGAACGTCGGCAGCCCAGGGACATGGAGACGCTCAGGCGTTGCCGTGCGGATCCAGCCTGTTCACGGTCGCGACGGTCTGCGCGTAGTCGCCGCGCACCTCGCCGAACCGGAGCAGTTTCACGTTCTCCACGAGGATCTCGTGCGCATCGGGCTGCGCGGCGATGAGGGCCATCGTCTCGTCGACGAAGTCGTCGAGCGGCATCGCGAACGGGCTCTCGCTCTGGCCCGGCATCAGCTCGGTCGCGACGGCGGGCGGGACGAGCTCGAGCACCGAGACGCTCGTGCCGGCGAGCTGCAGCCGGATCGACTCCGACAGCATGTGGATCGCGGCCTTGGTCGCGTTGTAGGTCGGCGTGACGCGCAGCGGGGTGTGCGCGAGGCCGCTCGACACCGTGACGATCGTCGCGGCGGGGCGGCTCTGCAGATGCTCGATGAGCGCCGCGATGAGCCGGATCGGACCGAGCAGATTGGTCGTCACGATCTCCTCGGCATCGGCGAGGAAGCCGTCGCCGCGCCAGTCCTCGACGCGCATGATGCCGGCCATCGCGATCAGCACGTCGAGCTCGGGGTGGGTGGAGACGACCTCGGCGGCGGCCGCGCGGACGCTCTCGGGATCGGCGGTGTCGATGCGCACGGTGTCGAAGCCGTGCTCGGCCGCGAGCTGAGCGAGGACCTCGGCACGGCGCCCGCCGATGATCACGGTGTTGCCCGCGGACTGCAGGCGCAACGCGAGGGCGAGGCCGATGCCGCTCGTCGCGCCGGGGATGAAGACGGTGTTTCCGGAGATGTTCATGACTCCAGGCTCGGCGGGATCCGCGCCGATGATAAGAGACCGGGTGATCGGGGGATCCGCGATCCCTGGTTGCGGATCCGCCGCCGTCGGACAATGGATCCATGGACCGCATCGCCCTCGCCGACTTCCTGCGCCGCCGTCGCGAGGCGCTGCGGCCCGGCGACGTCGGTCTGCATGAGGGGGCGCGCCGCCGGGCACAGGGCCTCCGCCGAGAAGAGGTCGCCCAGCTCACCGGCATGTCCGTCGACTATTACACGCGGCTCGAACAGCGCCGTGGTCCCCAGCCGAGCGAGCAGATGCTCGCCGCCCTCGCCCGCGCCCTGCGGCTGACCGCCGACGAGCGCGACTATCTGTTCCGCACCGCGGGGCACTCGGCGCCGGACCGGCACAGCACGCTGCCGCACGTCGCTCCGGCCCTGCTCAGGGTGCTCGACCGCCTCGACGACACCCCGGCGCTCATCCTCTCGAACCTGGGCGAGACGCTCGTGGCCAACCGCATGGCGCAGGCCCTGCTCGGCGACCCCTCCGAGCGCACGGGGCTCGCGCGCAGCGACGTCTATCGCTGGTTCACGGATCCCGCGGCGCGGGCGGTGTACCCCGAGGCCGACCACGCGCGGCACGCCCGCGCCCAGGTCGCGGGGCTGCGCGCCGCATACGGCGCGATGGGAGCGCGGTCGCGGGCGGGCGAGCTCGTGCGGGCGTTGCAGGCGGAGAGCCCCGAGTTCGCCGAACTCTGGGAGCGGCACGAGGTCGCCGTCCGGTTCGAGGATCACAAGACCCTGGTGCACCCCGAACTCGGGCCGATCGAGCTCGACTGCCAGGCGCTCTTCACCGAGGACCAGTCGCAGGCGCTCCTGGTGCTCACCGCACCGCCGCGCACCGACGGCTGGCAGAAGCTGCAGCTGCTGTCCGTGATCGGTGCGCAGCGGTTCGAGGCGGCGGCCGAGCAGCGCTGACCTCCCCGCCCACGACGGACCGGTCGACTCACTCCAGCGGGAACGTCGCCTCGACGCGAAGGCCGCCCTCCGGCCTGGCGGTGAGCACGAGGGATCCGCCGAGCACCTCGACGATCGAGCCCGCGATCGCGAGGCCCAGACCGGATCCGCCGTGGGCGCCGTGCGCACCGTCGCGGGTGCGCCCGGCGCCGCGCTGGAACGGTTCGACCAGAGTGGCGACCATGGCCGGGTCGAGTTGCTCGCCGGTGTTCTCGACGACGAGCGCCCCCTGCCCGCCGAGGCTGACGGTGCGCACGGTCGCCGACCCGCCGGAGGGCAGATTGTGCACGAGCGCGTTCTGCACGAGGTTCAGGGCGAGCTGGTCGAGCAGTGCCGCGTCCCCGCGGACGATGACCGGGTCGCCGATCGCGTCGAGGCGCACATCGTGCGCCGCGGCGACCTCGTGCAGCAGCTCGACGGCGCCCTCCGCGGCGAGAGACAGGTCGACGGGGGCGCGCGCGGGCGGCCGCGCGTCCAGCCGCGCCAGCAGCAGCAGCGCCTCGGTCAGCGCGATCGCCCGCTCGTTCGCGGCACGAAGGCGCACGAGCAGCTGCGGGACATCCGGATCCGGATCCGCGTCGGCCACGTCGAGCACTGCTCGGGTGATCGCGAGCGGGGTGCGCAGCTCGTGCGACGCGTTCGCGGCGAAGCGGCGCTCGCGCTCCAGGTCGCCCTGGATGCGGTCGAGCATGCCGTCGAACACGTCGGCCAGGCGACGGAACTCATCGCCGCGGCCCGGCAGTGCGATCCGGGCGCTCAGGTCTCCGTCGCCCACCGCGCGGGCGGTGTCGGCCATGATCGCGAGCGGTCGCAGCACGCGCCCGGCGAGGATCCAGCCGCCGAGCACGCTCACGACGATGAGGGCGAGCAGCGCCCAGGATGCGGCGGGGACGAAGGCGCGGACGATATCGCTGCGGTTCGGTGCCCAGCTCGTGCCGTCGATCGGGTTGGTGCTGTAGACCGTGCCGTCGGGCAGATAGCGCAGCAGCCACAGTGCCACCACGCCGAGCAGTACCGCCCCGGCGATCGCGACCAGCGCCACATAGCTGAGCGTCAGCCGCCATCGCACCGACAGGCCCGCGGCGCGAACGGGGCGGGGCGGGAGGGCGGAGCTCGACGGTGCGTCAGGCATTCCCGGTGCGCCCCGGCATCGACGCGCCCTCGTCCGTCGTCTCGTCGACCGCCTCCGCATCGGAACCGCCGGCGGCATCCCCGTCGACATCGATCCGGTAGCCGACGCCCGGCACGGTGAGGATCACCCACGGTTCGCCGAGCCGCTTGCGCAGCGCCGAGACCGTGATGCGCACCGCGTTCGTGAACGGATCCGCGTTCTCGTCCCAGGCGCGCTCGAGCAGCTCCTCCGCACTGATCACGCCGCCGCCGGCCTCGACGAGCACCTGCAGCACGGCGAACTGCTTGCGGGTGAGGGCGACATAGCGTCCGTCGCGATACACCTCGCGGCGGAACGGGTCGAGCCGGATGCCCGCCAGCTCGTGCACCGGTGGTGTCGACCGCGGGGCGCGCCGGGCCAGCGCCCTGATCCGCAGGATCAGCTCGCGCATCTCGAACGGCTTGGTCAGGTAGTCGTCGGCGCCGAGCTCGAAGCCGGTGGCCTTGTCGTCCAGGCGATCGGCGGCCGTGAGCATGAGGATCGGCAGACCGGATCCGGAGGCGACGATCGCCTGCGCGATGTCGTCGCCGCTCGGGCCCGGGATGTCCCGGTCGAGCACCGCCACGTCGTAGGCGTTGATGTCCAGCAGCTCCAGAGCGACGTGCCCGTCTCCGGCGGTGTCCGCGGCGATCGCCGCAAGGCGCAGCCCGTCACGGACCGCTCCGGCCAGGGTGGGTTCGTCCTCGACGATCAGCACGCGCATGCCAGAAGCCTAAGCACACCGGCATATCGGGGGTGTATGCGAAAACGCGAACGGCCGCACAACGTCCGCCTCGATGGAGTGGAGGCATGGACACGAACACCTCTGCTCCTCTGCGACCCGGATCCGCGCCGGAATGGATCCTGCATCGGGATCCCGACGCCGACGCACGGCGCACGGCGGAGCGCATGCCCGCCCCGAGGCGCCCGGCATCGAGCGCGCCCCGGCGGCGTCGGCCGCTGTTCCGGTTCGTCGCCACGCTGACGGTGCTCGCCCTGCTGGGGGCCGGCACCGCAGCCGCGGTGATCACGGCGGCCGTCACGGCACGGCCCGACTATCCGGGGCCGGTGGCTGCGGGCGACGACGGATCCCCGTCCGCGCGCAGCGGCGGCATGCCGACCGCGGAGGACGGCTACCTCGCGGACGGCGACTCGGTGGCGCTGTCGGACTCGACGCCCGCCGTCGCGAAGCTGGAACCCGCTCTGCGCGAGGCGCTGGGGCAGGCGCTCGCGGCGGCGGAGGAGGACGGACTCGAGCTGCGCGTGGCGAGCGGGTGGCGTTCGAAGGCGTACCAGGCCTGGCTGCTGCGCGATGCCGTGCGCACCTACGGATCCGAAGCCGAGGCGTCGCGCTGGGTCGGCACTCCGGAGACGTCACAGCACGTCAAAGGTCAGGCCGTCGACATCGCCCCGTACGACGCTGCGGACTGGCTGAACCGCCACGGTGCGCAGTTCGGGCTGTGCCGCACGTACGACAACGAGGCCTGGCACTTCGAGCTGAACCCGTCGGCGATCGACGCGGGCTGCCCGGCGATGTATCGCGACCCGACCGAGGATCCCCGGATGCGGGGGTGATCGGGCGTGCGGCGCGGCCTGACTGCCGGGGCGGACTACTTGTAGAAGCCGTCGCGCAGGTTGATGCCGTGCTCGAGCCAGGCCTTGAGCGCGGCGAGCATGCCGGTCCAGCCCTCGCAGTTGCCGAACGCGCTCTTCGCGCCGCCCGCGGTCGCCCGCCAGGTCGACTCGGTGATCGTGACGAGCGTGCGCGCACCGTCGTCGATGGGGGCGAAGTCGAACACCGTGCGCGTGGTGCCGGTGTCGTTGCTGCCGGGGGCCGCCGCCCACTCGATCACGATGCGCTCGGGCGCCTTGGCCTCGACGACCACGACGGGGAAGCGTCCGGGGAAGTCGGCGAAGTCCCAGCTGACGTCGGCGCCGGGTTCGAGGCGGCCCCGGGCTCCGCCCGTGGTGAAGTAGTGCGAGAGCTGCGCCGGATCGGCGACCGCCTCGTAGACCTCCGCCGGCGGGCGGGAGACGCGGCCGGAGACGGAGAAGGACAGTTCGGTGAGCGGAGCCATGTCCGCAGCGATTTCGATCTGAGACATGTTGTAAGATTACAACATGAATGCGGATGGGGGAACCGAGGACGACGATCTCGTCTACAAGGCGCTCGCCGCTCCCGTCCGCCGCCGGATGCTCGACGCCCTGCGCGCGGCGCCGCGTACGACGGGTGAGCTGTGCGCGTGCTTCCCCGAGCTCGACCGCACCACCGTGCTGCAGCACCTTAAGGTGCTGGAAAGGGCCGAGCTCGTGATCGGTCGCCGCGAGGGCAGGGAGCGGCACCTCACACTCGCTCCGCTGCCCATCAAGCGGATCCACGACCGCTGGATCGGCGCCTACGCCGCGGCGGCCGTGCAGCTGCTGGAGGACCTCGACGGCCGGCCGTGAGCCGGCAGCACCTGGTCGTTCACAGCCGGGTGTGGGTCACCCGGCTGCGTAGGGCTGCTCCGCGCCATCGCGGGTGTTGTAGAGCTTCCAGTAGTGCTCGGCGATGGTGTCGGGCTGACTCTCCGGGCCGCCGGCACCGATCCACGCGAAGATCGGCACGTGGGTGACGTAGACGCCGGTTCCGGCGGTGGCCCGGTGCAGCGTGAGGGCGTAGGTGCGCAGGGCGCCCGACCCGATGGCGGTGGCCGCGAACTCGGTTTGTCCGGCCAGCGGATCCATCGACGATCCGCCGGTGGTGTAGATGATGGTCCCCGAGTCGCGCGCGATCATGCCGGGAAGGACCTGCTCGGTCGCGGCGAGACCGCCGTAGAGGTAGTAGTCGATCTGCGGCTGGATGGTGCCGCGGTCTGCTTCCAGGGGGGTCGCGTTCCGCAACCCGGGCACGGGGTTGTGCGGGGCGGGCGAGTACTCGAGGACGTCGACCTGGCCGAAGCGCTCGGTGATGCGGTCGAACGCGGCGGCGACGGAAGCAGGATCCATGACGTCGGCGGCGAACCCTGCCGCCTCGATCCCGGCGTCCGCCAGTTCGGCGGCCAGGGCGTCGATCTTGGCCTGCGTCCTGGAGACGAGGGCGACGGAGAAGCCGCGGCGGCCGAAGGCCTTGGCGATGGACAATCCGAGGCCGGATCCGGCTCCGACGATGGCGAGGGTGGGCATCTCTGGTTCCTTTCACTCTGTTACATACTTGTGGTGCGGCAGCAGACGATTAGTGCTGCACGTGGGGGGTCACGGGTGCGGAGGACGGACGGGATGGCGACAGCGAGGACGATCAGCGGGCCCTGCCGGGCGTGGCCGGAGGAGAGCGCCTTCATCCGCGAGGTGCTCGACCGGATCGGCGATAAGTGGACCGTTCTGATCATCAGCACCCTCGGCTCGGGGCCGTTGCGCTACTCCGACCTGCAGGCGAGCATCCCCGGCATCTCGCAGCGGATGCTCACTGTGACGGTGAAGGCGCTGGAGCGCGACGGGCTGCTCACCCGCACGGCCTATGCAGAGGTGCCGCCCCGGGTCGAGTACGACCTGACCGCCCTGGGCCGCTCACTGCTGGAGGCCGTGATGACGCTCGCGGGGTGGGCTGCCGACCATCATGAGGACGTCGCCGCCAGCCGACACGAGCACGAGCTGACGGGCGTCGGCAGGGAGAAGTCGGCGAAGGCTTCGTAGCCCGCGGCGTCGAGCGCCTTCAGCGCGGGGATCGGCCTCTTCCCGCTCATGCCGGCGCCACCTCGGATGCGAGAGCTTCGATCACCTGGTCGAGAGCCTGGCCGTAGAGCGACACGGACTGAGCGCCCGACGCAGCGATCCGGCGGCCGAAGACGGTGAACGGCACGCCCTGCGCACCCAGTGCCATGCCCTCGGAGACATCGGCCCGCACCTGGTCTGCGAACTCGTCGCCGGCGAGGATCTCGCGCACGCGATCCCCGTCGAGGCCGAGCGACTGCGCGACCTCGACCATGGCATCCGCGTCGTACGGGTTGATCTGGCCGGAGAAGAACCGGTCCTGACCGGCCATGCTGTTCAGATCCATGCTCTCTTTACCTCACTTTTGGTTCGTAACCCCATTGTGAGTGTGCATGAGAGGGCTTGCAAAAGGCACTTTGAAGTGCGTGGCGGCCGTTGGCCGTGGCTGCGAAGTCTCGTGCGCCCCGGCCCGCGTCAGTCCTCCGGCGCCATCTCGAAGTCGTACCAGGCGGGTACCGGCCGATCGGGGAAGGCCTCGTGCCAGAGCGCCGACATGCTCAGCTCGCCCTCGCGGAGGTTCGGCACCTCGAAGCGGTCCTCGAGGATCCGGCCGGCCGTCTCCCTGTCTCCGACGGCGAGGGCGGCGCGGATCTCCACCACGCGGAACCGTCCGAGCTCCCGCATCTCCGCGGGGAGGGTCCCGAGCAGGGTGCGCACCTCGTCCGCCCGTCCGTCGGCGAGCAGGGCCTCGGCGAGCTCGAGGGCGAGCGGGACGAGGTCGGGGGCCAGCTCGCGCGCCTCGGCGAGGCGGCTGACGCCCTGCTCCCGCGCCGCGGTGCCGCCGCCGTCGGACTCGCGCAACGCCAGCGCGAGCCCGCGCAGGGCCCAGGCGTTGCGCCGGTGGCGCAGCGACGCCTCGTAGTGCGAGATCGCGGTGCCGTGCTCGCTCCTCGTGTGGGCGGAGACGGCGCGATGGTAGTGCGTCAGCCAGGTGGCGGGGGCCTCGGCGAGCAGGTGATCCCACTCGTCCCCCACGACGTAGGACGCCGGGGCCTCGGAGGGATCCGGCTCTGCGGAATCCGCGGCAGCCTCCGGCGCGCCGTCGAGGAGACCCGCCCAGTACGCGCCCTCCTCGCCGTCGCGGACGAACCGCACGCCCGGGAGGGGGGAGAACGCGGAGTCCGTCCGTGCGGCGAGCTGCTGCTCGAGCGCGCCCCAGGGGGAGCCGACCGACAGCAGGGCGTCCGGAGCGATGTCGGCGGCGGCCTCGAGCCGCGCGATGCCGGCGGATCCGGCGGCGTCCGCCGTCTGCAGCACCTGAGCGCCGACCGCTGCGACGTCCTCGCTCCAGGCGCCGTCGAGGCGCGGATCCGTGAGCTGCAGCGGCAGGAACGTCTCGGTCCACTCCCAGGTCGCACCGCCGGGCATGCGCAGGTGCTCGTACTGGGTGGCGGCGAGCCCGGCCTGGATCTCGAAGTAGGCGCCGGTCTCGCCGCCGAGCCAGTCGCACCAGTTCCGTCCGCCCGGGGTGTCGCCCCAGACGAAGAGCTTGCGGCCGAGCAGGCGCGCCGTCGAGACGTGCGCGAGGCCGGATCCGTCCGCGTCGACCGCGGCGATCCAGGGGCGGGGCGAAGGCGCGTCGTCATCGTCATCGGCGGCGCCCGCCTCGAGGCCCGGGGCGAGGTCGAAGAAGTAGTCCGCGGCGGCGGGCGCGGATGCGGGGAGGCGCGGATCCGTCTCGGTCAAGTCCACCCGGCCGAGCGTGCCGTCGTAGCCGGTCATGTAGGCGTGCGTCGCCGGTGCGAACACCCGGCTGCCCTCGGTCTGCGCGACGGCGATGTTGGTCCACCAGTACATGCCGGTCTCACGCTCACGCGGGTTGCGCACCCGCACCCGCACATGCAGCGCGGCGCCCTCGAGCGTCGCGTCGAGCTGCAGGATCAGTCCGCGCACGCGCTCGTACTCCCACATCCGCAGAATCGGCTCGCCGTCGGCGCCCGTGATCTCGGCGGCGTACAGCGGGGCACAGGTCAGCGGCCAATGCCCGCGCATGCCGATGTTCCACTCCGCGCCGCCGGAGAACCACGCGTCGCGCAGGGCGAGGTTCGCCGGCTGCAGAATGGCGTTTCGGTACACGAGGTCGCGGCCCGTGGTCTTGTCGAACAGCCGCACGAGCCGACCGCCCAGGTCGAGGGCGAACTCCGCGCGCAGCTGTTCGTTCTCCAGCGCGGCGACGCGCATCGGGGCGGGCGTGCGCTCGCGGTCGTAGCCGTCCTGCAGCAGGTACGGATGGATCGACGAGACCTGCCCGTACCGGATGTTTGCCGCCATCTCAGCAGGCAGCCCCTCGGTCGTGGCCTCGTACGGCGCCTGGGGCATGGCGGCGATCGCAGGGAGGGGGTTCGCGGATCCGACGGGGGCGGTGGGGAGGAGGACCTGGGTGACGGTCAACGTTGCGCTCATCGTTCCCCAGTATCCACGCCGGGGCTGTGCACCGGGAAGGAATCGGATCCGGATCCGCCCCGGCTGGCACCTTCGAGTCGTCCGCGCCAGTGTGACCTATGGATCGTTCTCAGGGGGACGACTCGGACGTGGAACGCCCGCGTACGCTGAGCGGGTGCCCGAGTTCCCATACGCCCGCCTGCGCCGGTTCCCCGACGTGGAGGCGCCGAACCTGCAGGCGTGGGACGCGACGGACGAGCTCCTCGTCGACGCGGCACAGGTCCTCATCACCGCGCGCGGGATCGACGGATCCGCGATCGCCGTGATCGGAGACGGCTACGGCGCACTCACGCTGCCGCTCGTCGCCGGGGGTCTGGACGGCGTGCGGGTGCACCAGGATCTGGCGACCGGCCGCCGGGCGCTGGCCCGCAATGCGGTCGATCTCGGGGTGGCGGGCTTTGCCGCCCACGAACTCGATGCCGCGCTGTTGCGGGACGCGCGGCTCGTGCTGCTGCAGCTGCCCAAGGGGCTCGCCGAGCTCGAGGAGATCGCGGATGCGGTTGCCCGCTGGGCGGCGCCCAACGTCACGCTGCTCGCCGGCGGACGGGTGAAGCACATGACCCTGGCGCAGAACGACGTGCTCGCCCGATTCTTCGCCCACGTGCAGCCCCAGCGTGCGGAGCGGAAGTCGCGCCTGATCCTCGCGGCGGATCCGCAATCGGTGCCTTCGGACGCGCCGTTCCCGGTGTCGACGACGCATCCCGAGTTCGGGCTCACGCTGTGCGCGCACGGCGGTGCGTTCGCCGGCGACCGCATCGACATCGGCACTCGGGTGCTGCTCGACGTGATGCGCGAGCGCGTGTCGGAACTCACCGCCCTCGCCGGGCGCGAGGAGTTCGCCGCTGTCGATCTCGGCTGCGGCACCGGCGCGCTCGCCGCGGCGCTGGCGCTCGCTGTGCCGAGCGCGCGCGTCGTCGCGACCGACCGCTCCGCTGCAGCCGTGCAGTCGGCCCGCGCCACGATGGCGGCGAACGGCGTCGCCGACAGGGTGACCGTGACGCTCGACGACGCCGGATCCGAGATCCCGGACGGGTCTGTGGATCTCGTGCTGCTGAACCCGCCGTTCCACCTCGGCGCGAGCGTGCACGAGGGTGCGGGGCGCCGGCTCATCGATGCCGCCGCGCGGATGCTCCGCCCGGGCGGCGAGGTCTGGACCGTGTTCAACTCGCACCTCGACCACCGCCGCGCGCTCTCCGCCGCGGTCGGCGAAACCGAGCAGCTCACGCGGACCCCGAAGTTCACGGTGACGAGGTCCGTGCGGCGCTGACCGACCGGCGAAGGCACTGCGCCGACGCGCGCCCCGTGTGCACGGCTCACGCCCCGTCATCGGTCAGGCGATGTGTTCGGTGCGGGCGCGGCCGCCGAGGCGGGGTGGGGATGCGGTGCCGGGTGGGGGCAGGAACCAGACTTTGGCTCTGATCCCGGTGCCGTCGATGCGGATGGTCCAGTCGTTGTCGTGGATGAGGTGGTGGCAGGTCTCGCAGAGCAGGACGCCGTTGTCGATGTCGGTGGTGCCGTGGTCGCGGGCCCACCACTTCAGGTGGTGGGCTTTGGTCATTCCGGGTGGGAGTCCGCAGAACGCGCAGCCGCCGTCGCGTTCCCGGAGAGCGAGTTTCTGCGGGTCGGTGAACAGCCGTTTCCTGCGGCCCCAGTGCAGGATCTCCCCGTCCCGTCCGCAGAGCCAGTCCTGCACGATGCCGCTGCCGGCGATGCGGCGGACGGTGTGGATGCTGATGGGCTGGGTGAGCCCGTCGATGAGCCCGTATCCGGTCCCGCGGGCGAGGTCGGTCGCGTTGACGCGGACGATCACGGTCGCCCCGTTCAGGGCTGTGTTCTTCAGGCAGGTGAGGGCGTGTTCGGCGAAGTGGGTGAGCGCGTCGGCCTGGACCTGTCCGACGGTGCGCCGGTCCTCGTCCGCGAGGGCCGGGTCGCGGTCGCGCCGCGCCGCGAACTGCGCCGACACGTATCCTTCGATCGCGGTCTTCACCGCCGCGGCGCGTTCCGGGTCCAGAATCGCGTTCAGGTACAGCATCCCGTCCCGTTCGAACATCGACAGCGATGCCCGCGCCCGCAACTCATCCTCACGCGGTGCGACCCCGTCCGGATCCAGGTGCGCTTCCAGCCGGGTGATCATCCGCCGCACCTCATCCAGCGACAACCCGGGCGCTTTCCCGACCAGCAGCTCCTCGGCCTGCGCGACGGCAGCGCGGCCGATCTTCACGATCATCCGGTCCAGGAACGTGACCAGCAGATCCGCCGTCGCCGCCCCGATCCGCCCGGCCGCCAACGCGCACCCCACCGCGGGGAACTTCGCCGGCAGCCGCTCCCCGATGAGGTTCGAGCGCGGCGCTGTGGCTTCCCCGACCTTCACCAACCGGGCCGCATCGCCCGCCGACGTCCCGGCGGTCGTGGCGATCAGTTGCGCCGTGTTGCGGTACCCCTGCTGCTTCGCCAAAGACTCCGGCCCCAACTCTCGGCGCGACTCGTACGCGATCGCCGCCGCGACCTCCGCATGCACCGCGCCCGAGGAACGATTCAGCAACCCCAGCACGTCATTCACCGCCACCAGCTGCGCCCGCGACAGATCCCCACCGGAGCGCGCATCGCCCCACGCCTCGACCAGAAGCCGAGTGGCTTCCAGAAGCGGATCGAGGGTGCTGGTCATGCTCCGATCCTACCAACAATCGAAGCTATGTTCTAGACTTATCCACAACCAGAATCCGCCTCAGACCTGGGAATCTCTGCATGTTCCGGAAGCTGTGGGTGTGGGTTCGATGCAGTCCTCGGCCGAGCATCACCCGCTGGCCTTGCCGAACGTGGCAGGGTCGACCGGCCGTCTGGCGCGGGGCAGATTCGCGACCACGAGCAGGTACGAATCCGTGACCAGGTCGTCGATCAACCACGTCGGCAGGTTGCCCAAGGGTCGCACCGTGATCCAGTGCTTCTTGTTCATGTGATAGCCGGGTGTGATCGCGTCGTACTGTTCCCGGAGCGCCTTTCCGTCTTCCGGGTCGGTCTTCAGGATCACGATCGGTTCCCCGGTCACGTCGGTGAGCAACATGAAGACCCGGTCGCGGACTTTGTAGACCTCCCAGCCGGGCCCGAACGGGTGCTCCAGTCCGGCGCCGGGGAGCTCTTCCACGCGAGCCCGAGCCCGTTCCTGCAGTTCCTCGCCCTTCATGCGATCCCTCTCATCCCGTCGCGCGCACCCTAGGTCATCGACCTCGGATTTGCCACGGGATCAGGTTCTCGTTACGTTGGAATGCGGGCCTGAGGGCCCAAGACCAGTCCGCGGCCGCGTCCTTCTTTCGATTCTGCTGTGCACGAAGAGGCGTGGGCGTACGGTCGATGATCTCTGTTGAGGATCCGAAATCCTCCTCCTGCGCCGCCAGCATGGCTTGGTTCGAAACGGCCCTGTGATCATCACCCGGGCGAGACCGATGCAGGCCTCCCTCGAGGGTGAGGCCGCGGGGGAAACCGTGTCCGAAACCGCTCTGGAAGCGCGTCATCTGTTCAAGGTGTTCGGGAGGAATCCGAACCAGGCCGTCCGCCGGCTGAAGGCCGGCGAGACCCGATCCGAGGTCGCCGATGTCGGCACCGCCGCCGTCATCGACGCGAGCTTCACCGTCAACCGCGGCGAGATCTTCGTCATCATGGGGCTGTCCGGATCCGGCAAGTCCACCATCATCCGCATGCTCAACGGCCTGCACGAGGCGACCGACGGATCCGTCCTCGTCGCCGGGGACCCGATCACCGGGATTCCGGCGTCGCGTCTGCGCGAGATCCGCCGCGACCGCGTGTCGATGGTGTTCCAGCACTTCGCCCTGCTGCCGCACCGCACCGTGGCCGCGAACGTGGCGTACCCGCTCGAGCTCAAGGGGATCGGCAAGGCCGAGCGCCTGGCCAAGGCAGAGGAGATCCTCACTCTCGTCGGCCTGGAAGGCCAGGGCGAGAAGCTGCCGTCCGAGCTCTCCGGCGGCATGCAGCAGCGCGTCGGCATCGCACGCGCACTCGCCGCCGACACCGACATCCTGCTCATGGACGAGGCGTTCAGCGCGCTGGATCCGCTGATCCGCCGTGAGATGCAGGAACAGCTGCTCGAACTGCAGCAGAAGCTGCAGAAGACCATCGTGTTCATCACGCACGACCTGAACGAGGCGATGTTCCTCGGCGACCGCATCGCCGTGATGCGCGACGGCCGCATCGTGCAGATCGGCACGCCTGAGGACATCCTCACCGACCCGGCGAACAGCTACGTCGAGCAGTTCGTGCAGGACGTCGATCGCGCCCGCGTGCTCACCGCGGCGAACGTCATGGAGCGCCCGCGCCCCGTCGTCTCCGAGAACGCCGGCCCGCGCACGGCGCTCAAGCAGATGCGGGACGCCTTCATGTCGGCGACCTACGTCGTCGGCCGCGACCGCAAGCTCATCGGCATCGTCACCGACCGTGACGTGGTCAAGCTGATCCGCCGCGGGGAGAGCACCATCACCTCGGTGCTCAAGCCCGCCACGCAGGTCGTCGACGAGGACGAGATCCTGATGAACCTGTTCATCCCGGCCGTGGAATCCCCGGTGCCGCTCGCCGTCGCCGACGCGGAGGGCCGCCTCGTCGGCGTGATCCCGCGCATCACGCTGCTCGCCGCCCTCGGCCCCGGACCCGGCGCCACGGGCGAGATCAACCTGCCGGTGCTGCCGCTGCCGCAGGCGGAGGTCGATGCCATCCTCGACGACGGCTGGACCGCGGTCGAGGGCGCATCCGCCGCCGAGGCTGCGCCGACCACGCCTGCCACGCAGACAGCGCCGACCACGCCGCGCACCCCGGGCGCGCCGAACGAGGAGATCACCCGATGAACGTCCTGCCCATCGGATCCTGGGTCGCGGTCGCGGTCGACTGGATCAAAGCCAACCTCGACGGCCTGCTGCACGTCATCTCGACCGTCGTGTCGTTCCTCGTCGATGGCCTGAGCTTCCTGCTGCTCATGCCCTGGTTCTACGTCGTGATCATCGTCGCGGCGCTCATCGCCTGGCTCGTGCGCTCGTGGCGCCTGGCCATCGGCACCGTGATCTCGTTCGGGCTGATCGTCGCGATGGGCCTGTGGGTTCCCGCGATGCAGACGCTCGCACTGGTGCTCGTCGCCGGGGCGGTCGCGGTCGTGATCGCGATCCCGCTCGGCATCTGGTCGGCCCGAAACGCCACAGTGCGTGCGGTGCTCAAGCCCGTGCTCGACTTCATGCAGACGATGCCCGCCTTCGTCTACCTCATCCCCGCGATCGTGTTCTTCAGCATCGGCGTCGTGCCGGGCCTCGTGGCCACGGTCATCTTCGCGCTGCCTCCCGGTGTGCGCTTCACCGAGCTCGGCATCCGCGGGGTGGACTCCGAGACCGTCGAAGCCGGGCAGTCGTTCGGCGCGACCCCGGGCCAGATCCTGCGCGGGATCCAGCTGCCGCTCGCGATGCCGACGATCCTCGCCGGCGTCAACCAGGTGATCATGCTCGCGCTGTCGATGGCCGTCATCGCCGGTATGGCCGGTGCCGACGGGCTCGGCAAGCTCGTGGTCGAGGCGATCTCGACCGTCAACATCGCCAAGGGTGTCGAGGCCGGGCTCGGCGTCGTCCTGATCGCGGTCTTCCTCGACCGCGTCACCGCGTCGCTGGGGTCGCTGGGGCAGCACCCCGGCTCGCTGCTCGGGGTGCTGGCGCGCCGCCGCTCCGCGCGGCGCCTGGCCGCGGCGTCCGCCGTGGCCGACCAGGCCCCCGAAGCATCCGTGGAGGAGAAGGAGCTGCAGCATGCGTAAGAGCAGGATCACCACCCTCGCGGCGCTCGGAGTCGCGGCTGTCCTCACCCTGGCCGGATGCGCGAGCGACGGCGCCGGCGGCACGCTCGAGATGGCGGGCAAGGCGCCGGCGAACGGCGCCGGATCCGGTGACAAGGGCACGATCACGATCGGATTCCTGCCCAGCTGGACGGACGGGCTGAGTACCGCCTACCTGCTGCAGGACCAGCTCGGCAAGATGGGCTACGACGTGAAGATGCAGACGCTCTCCGACGCGGGCCCGCTGTATGCGGGACTGTCGCAGGGGGATGTGGACATCTTCCCCTCGGCGTGGCCTGAGGTCACGCAGAAGGCGTACATGGACAAGTACCAGGGCTCGATCGACGACCTCGGGACGTACTACGACAACGCCCGCCTCACGATCGCGGTGCCGGCCTACTCCGATATCGACTCGATCGACCAGCTCAAGGGCAACGCCTCGAAATTCGACGGCAAGATCATCGGCATCGAGCCGGGCGCCGGTCTCACCGCCCAGACCCAGAAGATGATGCCGGAGTACGGCCTCGACGGCGAGTACCAGCTGGTGACCTCGTCGACCGCGGCGATGCTCACCGAGCTGAAGTCGGCGACGGACAAGAAGCAGGACATCGCGGTGACCCTGTGGCGTCCGTTCTGGGCCAACAGCGCCTACCCCGTGAAGGACCTCAAGGATCCGAAGGGCGCCATGGGCAAGCCCGAGGGGCTGCACTTCCTCGGCGCGAAGGACGTCGCGAAGAAGCACCCGGACGCCGCCGCGCTGATCGGCAAGATCAGGCTCGACGACGCCCAGTACGGCTCGCTCGAGGACATGGTCGTGAACCAGTTCGGCGAGGGCAAGGAGCCGCAGGCGATCGACGCCTGGATCAAGAAGTACGGCAGTCAGTTCGATTGGGCGAAGAAATAGCCCGGCGCAGCTCGGTCGCCCACCGATACCGGCCCCGCTCCTTCATGGATCGGGGCCGGTATGCTGTACCCCCGTGGGGTATTGGATCCAGGGCCGCAGCACGTCGTCGACGTGGTCGCTGCGGATCCTGCTCCTCGTCGCCGCGGTGATCGTCGGACTTCTCGGCATGCATGTGCTCGGCGGACACGGCACGCCGACAGTCGGAGAGCACTCCATGCACAGCGTGACGGCGGGCACCGCGGCCACCACGTACGTCGCGGACGCTCAGGCGCCGACGCGCACGACAGCCTCGACATCCGCGGGCGGGGCCATGACCGCCGACGCGATGGCCGCACCGGCGCAGGGCTGTGCGGACTGCGCAGAGCACGCCGCGATGGCCCCGTCCTGCACGCTCGCGCCGATCGCTCCCGCGGCTCTTCCGGGGCCTCCTGCGGAAGACCTCCGCCCTGCGCCGGCCGCCGTCATCGCGTCCTCCGCTGCAGTCACGGCGGAGCCCCGCCCGCCGAGCATCGCCGCGCTCTGCATCAGTCGCAGGTGAACCGGATCCGGCGCGTCCCGCACTCCCCGCTCCGCGGGTGGGCGCGCCGGCACGGCTCCGCGCCCACCGTCCGGCTGGGCGCGTCATCGACGACGAAAGCAGAGAACGACATGACCAACCGCACCCTCCACCGCGCCCTCGCGATCGGCGCGATCGCCCTCGCCGGGACCGTCCTCACGGCCTGCGCGCCCACGACAGGCCACTCCGGGATGCCCGGGATGACGCACGGCGCGTCCGCGCCGGCGACCGGATCCGCGCAGGGGTCCGCGAACGATGCCGACACGATGTTCGCGACCATGATGATCGACCACCACCAGCAGGCCGTCGACATGAGCGACACGGTGCTCGCCAAGACCGGCGTGGATCCGCGGGTCACCGACCTCGCGACCAGGATCAAGGCTGCTCAGGCGCCCGAGATCGCCACCATGCAGGGCTGGCTCGCCGGCTGGGGCGTGCCGTCCGCGGCGCCCGGATCCATGGGACACGGCGACGGCATGATGAGCGAGGCCGACATGGCCGCGCTCGAGGCGGCGTCGGGCCCCGAGGCGTCGAAGCTGTTCCTGCAGCAGATGATCGCGCACCACGAGGGCGCGGTCGAGATGGCGCGCACCGAGAAGGCCGACGGTGCGGATCCTCGTGCCGTCGCTCTGGCGAGCACGATCATCGACGCCCAGACGGCCGAGATCGCCGAGATGAAGGATCTCGTGGCACAGCTCTGACGGCCGCCAGCCCCGGCTCTGCTCACTGGTCGCGAGTTGCGCTCATTCTGCGCGAATGACGACAATTCGCGACCAGTGAGCGGGTCTGGGCTGCCCGACCTGCGACCGGCGCTGTCAACCACCTGTCCGGATCCGGAGGCCGCGCGTAGCCTTCCGGTATGGACGGCTTCGCGGCGGTCGACTTCGGCTTCGCGCGAGAGGTGCTCCAGCGAGGCATCGCAGCGCTCTACCTGGTCGCCTTCGTCAGCACGCTGAACCAGTTCCGCGCGCTGCTGGGGGAGCACGGTCTGCTGCCTGCGTCGGAGCTGCTCGCCTGGGCCGGATCCTCGCCGCGCGCCCGACGGCTCCTGCGCCCGACGCTGTTCCTGCGCGCCCGCTACACGGATCGGCGGCTCGTGGCGCTCTGCGTCGCGGGCATCGTCGTGTCCGCCGCGCTCATCGCGGGGGTTCCGCAACTCGCTCCGTCGTGGGCGCCGATGATGTGCTTCCTGCTGCTGTGGCTCGGGTACATGTCGATCTCGTCGATCGGGCAGACCTTCTACGGCTTCGGCTGGGAGATGCTGCTGCTCGAGGCCGGGTTCCTCGCCGCGTTCCTGGGATCCGCGTCCGAGCCGCCGCCGACTGTGGTGATCGTGCTGTTCTGGTGGCTCGTGATCCGGCTCGAGTTCGGCGCGGGGATGATCAAGATCCGCGGAGGTCGCGAGTGGCGCGACCTCACCGCGCTCATGTACCACCACGAGACCCAGCCCATGCCCGGCCCGTTCAGCCGCCAAGCGCATCTGCTGCCGCCCTGGTTCCACCGGCTCGAGGTGGTGGGCAACCACGTGGCGCAGCTCGGCGCGCCGTGGCTCCTGCTCGCGCCGATCCTCGGCCTGTGGATCCCCGGCGCTTCGACAGGCTCAGCGAACTGGCCCGCGATCATCGGAGCGGTCGGCGCGGGCATGGTCATCGCGACCCAGCTCTGGCTCGTGGTCACGGGCAACTTCGCCTGGCTGAACTGGGCGACCGTGGTGATCGCGTTCTCGGCGATCGGGATCCCGCTCGGCATGCCGCACCGCGCCGAGACCGCACTGCCGTGGGTGATCGACGGCCTGTCGCTGCCGTGGTTCGTGGTCACCTCGGCGGTCGGCGTGCTCTACCTTTGGCTCTCGGTGCCGGCGGTGCGGAACCTGTTCTCACGCAGCCAGGCCATGAACGCGTCCTTCAACCGCTGGCAGCTCGCGAACGCCTACGGCGCCTTCGGCACGGTGACCAAGGAGCGGATCGAGATCGTCGTCGAGGGCACGCTGCTCCCGGACGCGGATCCGGATCCGCTCGCGGGCGAATGGCGCGAGTACGGGTTCAAGGGCAAGCCCGGCGATCTGCACCGGATCCCCGGACAGTTCGCGCCGTACCACCTGCGCCTGGACTGGCTGATGTGGTTCCTGCCACTGGGGCGGATGTACGAGGACTGGTTCGCGATGCTCCTCGTGCGACTGCTCGAAGCCGATGCGCCCACGCTGCGGCTGCTGCGGCATGACCCGTTCGGCGGGGCGCGCCCGGCGCAGGTGCGCGCCGTCGCCTACCGGTACCGGTTCGCCACCCGTGCCCAGTACGGGGAGAGCGGCCAGGTGTGGATCCGGGATCGTCGCCGGGTGGTGGTGCGCCCGCTGTCGCTGGGCGACGACGTTTCGAACTAGCGGCCGCTGACGCCGGACCGGCGGTTGAATCGCGCCCCGGCGGCATATCGTCTGCATATCGAGAACCGGATACGCCCCGGCAACCCGGCGGTCGGTTGACTCGATCCCATGCCATCGCCAGCTTCCGAGCTCGTCGTCCATGAGGACGCGCTCCGCGAGAACACCGCGCGGTTCCACGCCCTGACCGGGGGGCGACTCATGGCGGTCCTCAAGGCGGACGCGTTCGGGCACGGGGACATCGCTTCCGCGGTGCTCGAGGCGGGCGCCGGTTCGATCGGCGTGACCAGCATCGACGAGGCGCTCGCGCTGCGGCACGCGGGCATCAGCGCTCCGATCCTGAGCTGGCTCAACACGCCGGATGCCGACGTCGAGGCGGTGCTGCGCGCGCACGTCGACCTCGCCGTGCCGAACCTCGAGATGCTCTTCGCGATCGTCGCGGCGGCGCGGGCGACGGGAACCATGGCCCGCCTTCACCTGCATATCGATGTCGGCACGGGCCGCGACGGTTGTCCGCCGCGCGACTGGGCCACGCTGTGCACGCTCGCCCGTGAGCAGGAGGCCGCGGGAGCCCTGCGCGTGGTGGGCGTGATGGGGCACATGTCCTGCGCCGAGGATCCGGAGAACGGCCAGAACGTCCGCGAGCGCCTGGTCTTCGAGAACGCGATCCGCACCGCCCGTCGGCGCGGCCTGCGCCCGCACCTCCTGCACCTCGCCGCCACGGCGGCGACGCTCACCGGCACGGCTGCCGGATACGACCTGCATCGCATCGGCGCCGGGATCTTCGGCATCGATCCGTCCCATACGATCGGTGATCTGCGGCCCGCCCTGAGCCTCACCTCGACCGTCGTGTCCTCCCGTGAGGTGCCGGCGGGCACCGGCGTCGGCTACGGCCACGACTTCGTCACCCCTTCGCGCACCTGTCTGGCGCTGCTGCCGCTCGGCTATGCGGACGGTCTCCCGCGCGCGGCATCGGGGCGGGCCGAAGTGCTGGTGCGCGGTGAGCGGCGCCCGCTCGTGGGCAGATTCTCGATGGACATGGTCGTCGTCGACACCGGTGACGCACTGCTCCGGCCCGGCGAGCGCGTCACGCTCTTCGGCCCCGGCCGGGACGGGGAGCCGACGGTCGCCGAGTGGGCGGCCTGGTCGCACACGATCGAGCACGAGATCGTCACCGGCGTCGGCGCACGCGCGTCCCGCATCCGCAGAACCCTCGATGCGTCGCCCCATCCGACGCCCCTGCCAGGAGAAACCCCATGTCTCAGCACACCCGCCGCCGGATCGCCGTCATCGGAGGCGGCGCGAATCACGAGCACCCGGTCTCCCTCGCGTCCGCGGCCGGCGTCACGCGCGCTGTCCGCGCGCTGAGGCACACCGCGGTCCCGCTCACCATCGGCGAGGACGGCACGTGGCGGGACGCGCAGGACGTCGCGCTGCCCGCCCATCGCGCGGTCGAACTCCTCACCGGCTGCGACATCGCCTTCCCCGTGCTGCACGGCGAACGGGGCGAGGACGGCACGATCGCAGGGCTGCTCGAGCTGTGCGGAGTCCCCTTCGCGGGCTCCCCGGTGCGGGCGGGTGCGCTGGGGATGGACAAGCACGCCACGAAGCTGATCGCCGCGTCGCTCGGGATCGCGACGGCGAACGCGCGTCTGGTCGGATCCGGATCCGAAGTGGTGGTTACCGGCCTGACACCTCCCTTCGTCGTCAAGCCGGCGAGCGGCGGATCCAGTAACGGGGTCTTCGTGGTCACGGACCCCGGCGGCGTCGCCGACGCCGTGGACCGAGCAAGAGCATTCGGGGATCCGGTGCTGATCGAGGAGTACGTCGCCGGCCGGGAGGTCGACATCGCCGTCTTCCGCGATCGGCGGGGTGCGCTGCGCGTCGGCGCAACACTCGAGATCTCCGTGGCGGCCGGCGACGTGTTCGGGGCGACGGAGAAGTACGACGGCAGCGCCCGCTTCACCGTGCCTGCCCCGATCCCCGACGCCGACGAGGCGGCCGTCCGCTCGGCGGCGACGCGGCTCTACGACGCGCTGGGGTGCGCCGGCGTCGCCCGCTTCGACTTCTTCGTGACCGCCACCGGTCCGGTGCTCAACGAGGTGAACACCACACCGGGGATGACCGAGCGCTCCCAGGTGCCGTTGATGTACGCGGCGGCCGGGCTCGACTACACCGGGTTGATCGCCGAGCTCCTCGACGCCGCGCTGCCGCCGATCCCGCAGGGGGAAGATCCGGGTGAGGCTCGGCGTTCCGGTGCGGCGCCGAACGAGTCCGGATCCGCCACGTGACGGTCGGTGCAGCCGCCCCCACGCCCCGGCTGGCCTGGGCGGACACCGCCAAGGGGCTGCTGATCGTCCTCGTCGTGTTCTGGCACGTCGTGATGAAGAGCTACCTCACGATCGACTGGAGGCTGGGCATCCCCATCCCCGGCATATGGGGGCTCATCTCCGACATCGCCTACCCGGTGCGGATGCCCCTGTTCTTCCTCATCTCCGGATGCTTCGCCGCGAACGCCGTCGCCCGGCCGTGGGCCGCGGTCTTCCGCAGCAGGGTCGCTCGCTTCCTGTACCTGTACCTGCTCTGGACGCTCATCCACATGGCGACGATGTGGGCGTTCCCCGACTTCCCGACCCTGATCCCGAGATCCGTCGCGGAGTTCGTCGAGGCGATCACCATCAGCCCTCCGAACGCCTGGTACCTCTATGCGCTCGCGCTCTACTTCCTGGTCGCGAAGGGGCTGCGCCGCCTGCCGGTCTGGATCCCCCTGACCGCCGCCGCCGCGCTGACGACCGCCGTGGGCGCGGGGCTCATCGACGTCGTGAGCAACCGCGGTTCGCTGCTCGCCAACCTGCTCTACTTCCTCATCGGCACGACCTTCTCGCGGCGGATCATCGGTTTCGCCGGCCGCCCGCGCGCTCTGCTCGCGACCGCATCCGTGGTGCTCTACCTGGGCGCCTTCGCGGTGGTACGGGAGACGGGGATTGAGCAGATCCCCGGGGTGTGGCCGGTGGTCGCCCTCCTCGGCGTCGGGGCGGGGATCGCCATGGCCCCGCTGCTGGCGACGGTGCCCCGGCTCGGTCGAGGTCTGAGCCGGCTCGGCACGCGCACGCTGCAGATCTACGTGATCCACATGCCGGTGCTCGCGCTCGCCGACGCCCTCGTGGCACAGCGGGTGTCGGACGCCGGTCGGCCGGTCCAACTGGTCGCCGCGGTCCTGCTGCCCGTGGTCCTCACCGCCGCGGTCATCGCCGTCAGCGTCGGGGTCGGCGCCCTGATCACCGGGGACAGGCTGTCGTGGCTGTTCGACCTGCCCGCGCGCCGCTCCGCGGAGTCTCTGCGCCGGCGCTCCGCGGAGCCCCGCCCCGGGCACCGCGCCGCGGAGTCGCCCTCCCGCCGTCGCCTCCCGTGGCGCACACCCGCGGCGGTGCTGGGGCTCGTGGCCGTCGGCATCGTCGCGACCGGGGCATCGGCGCTGCCCGCCTCTCCGGCCGCGCTCCCGCAGCACTCGGCGCAACGGGCCGGCGAGGTCAGCATCGGCGCAACCGGAGACATCCTGCTCTACGACGCGAGCCGCGCGGTGCCCGCCGACGGCGGGGCCGGCCATTTCGACCGGGTGCGCTCGTGGTTCACGGAGGACATCGTGACCGGGAACCTCGAACAGGCGATCTCGCCCGACACGGGGCACGACAAATGCGGGAAGGATCCGGACTGCCTCGCCTTCCGCAGCGATCCCGCCTCGGTCGCCGGCCTCCGCGGCTTCGACGTCCTCAACCTCGCGAACAACCACAGCCGGGACTTCGGGCAGATCGGCTCCGACGACACCCGGGCGACTCTCGCCGCGGCCGGGATCCGCGCCGTGGGTGGTCGCGACGAGATCGTCTACTCGCGGATCGGCGACGTCACCGTGGCGATGATCGGCTTCGCACCCTATGCGGACTTCAACCGCGTCACCGACCTCCGGCACGTGCGCGCGGTCGTGCGCGCCGCCGCCGCGCGGGCTGATGTCGTGATCGTGCAGGCGCACATGGGGGCGGAGGGGCCGACTGCCGACGCGGTCACCCCGGGCACCGAGTCCATGTACGGCGAGGACCGGGGAAATCCGATCGCCTTCTCCCACGCGGCGATCGACGCCGGCGCCGACCTCGTCCTCGGGCACGGTCCGCACGTGCTCCGCGGGATGGAGTGGTACCGCGGCCGCCTCATCGCCTACAGCCTCGGCAACTTCGGCGGCGGGGGCGTGTTCGGCAAGGATCCGGCGACGCGGTACGGCGCCTACCTCTCGATCCGGCTGCGAGCGGATGGGACTGTGGTGGCCGGGCAGGTGCGTTCGGTCCGGTTCGACTACGCCGACGGCATCCCGTCGCCCGACCCCGCCGGAGGCGCGGCGCAGCTCATGGATCAGCGCGGGCGCCGCGACTTCGGGGGGAAAGCGGTGAAGGTCGGCCCGGACGGCACGATCACCGTGCCCTAGGCGCGCCGGGACGGGCTCGCGTCAGCCGCGCTGCGCGCGCTCCACGAGCTCGACCAGGTCGGCCCGTGGCAGCGGGAAGCCGTCGAGGCGGCCCACGGGGAAGTTCCCGAGCATCTTCAGCAGCTGGTTCTCTCCGGTCCCGTAGCGCTCCTCGATCATCGCGCGCAGGTCGGATCCGACCACGGGATCGAGCAGCAGCTCGTCGAAGGAGGAGTTCAGCGACGCCGGCAGCACGACCTCGTCGCCGTCGACGACGACGGTGGTCGACGTCCGCAGGTCGCGGCTCGAGGAGCCCACGTCGATGACGTAGGCGCCGCTCTCCACGATCCAGCGGTCCACCCGGATGTCCCAGTACGCGAGCTCCGACCGGCGGATCCGCAGGGTCACCGATGCCGTCTCGCCCGGGGCGAGCTGCACGGATGCGAACGCCTTGAGCTCGTGCGGCGGGCGCTGCACGTCCGAACCGGGTAGCGACGTGTACGCCTGGACCACCTCGCGGCCGGCCACGCGGCCCGTGTTCGTGACCGGCACGACCACGACGACGTCGCCATCATCGCGCACCGCGGCGACCGCGTCGCCGTACGCGAATGTCGTGTACGACAGGCCGTGACCGAAGGGGTAGCGCACTGCGAGCTGCTTCTCGTCGTACCAGCGGTAGCCCACGAGAAGGCCCTCGCCGTAGCGCACGTGGCCGTGCTCGCCGGGGAAGCTCCCGTACGCGGGGGTGTCCTCGAGGCGCAGCGGGATCGTCTCCGCGAGCCGGCCCGAGGGGTTCACGTCGCCGAACAACACGTCCGCCGTGGCGGATCCGCCGGCCTGGCCGAGCAGCCACGCCTCGACGATCGCGGGCACCTTGCGGGCGAACGGCAGCGCGACCACGCCGCCGTTCGAGAGCACGACGACCACCTCGGGGTTGACCTCGACGATCGCATCGAGGAGGTCGAGCTGCGCGGCGGGAAGATCGATGTGCTCGCGGTCGTATCCCTCCGACTCCTCGTGCGAGGGCACGCCGAGGAACAGCAGCACCGTGCCCGCGTCGCGGGCGACGGATACGGCCTCATCGCGCAGCCGCGCGGTCTCCGCCTCGGACACGCCCTCGGGCGTGATGTCGAAGCCGGCCGCGAACGGCACGTCTCCGGCGACCGCGCGGATCGCGTCGAGTGCGGCGTCGACCCGAGTCGGGTTGATCTGCGAGGATCCGGCGCCCTGGAACCGCGGCGTGCGCGCGAACTCGCCGATCACTGCGAGCCGGGCGTTGCGCGGCAGCGGCAGCGTCCCCTCGTTCTTGAGCAGCACGATCGCGCGGCCGGCGACCTCGCGTGCCAGCGCATGGTGCGCGTCCACATCGAGCGGATCTGTGGCCGCGGCTCGGGCCTGCGCCTTCCGCGCGAGCTCCAGCAGGCGATCTGCGACGGCGTCGAGATCGCGCTCGTCCAGACGGCCGTCGCGCACGGCGGCGACGAGCTCGGCGTCCGTGCGGCCTCCGCTGGACGGCATCTCCAGATCCATGCCCGCGACGAGCCCGGCGACCCGGTCGTTCACCGCGCCCCAGTCCGAGACCACGATGCCGTCGAACCCCCACTCCTCGCGCAGCACCTGGGTGAGCAGCCATGGATCCTCCGAGGCGTAGACGCCGTTGATCCGGTTGTAGGAGCACATCACCGTCCAGGGCTGGGCGTCGCGCACCACGCGCTCGAAGCCACGCAGGTAGATCTCACGGAGCGGTCGCGGATCCACGTCACTGGAGACCCGCAGGCGATCGGTCTCCTGGTTGTTCGCCGCGAAGTGCTTGAGCGACGAGCCGACGCCCTGGGACTGGATCCCCTTCACCAGACCCGCGCCCATGGCGCCCGAGACGATCGGATCCTCCGACATGTACTCGAAGTTGCGGCCGCACAGCGGCGAGCGCTTGATGTTGATGCCGGGGCCGAGGATGACCGCGACATCCTCGATCGCGGACTCGACGCCGAGCGCGACGCCCACGCGCTCCGCGAGCTCGGGATCGAACGTCGCACTCAGGCCGACAGCCGGCGGGAAGCAGGTCGCGGGCACGGATCCGGCAAGGCCGAGATGGTCATTGCCCGTGGCCTGTTTGCGGAGGCCGTGCGGGCCATCGGTCAGCATGATCGAGGGGACCCCGACCCGATCGATCGCCTTCGTGGTCCAGAAGTCGGCCCCGCTCGTGAGCGCAGCCTTCTCCTCGAGGGTGAGGTCTGCCGCGCGCAGGCCCTTCGGTTCCGTCATCACGGGCTCCCTGTCGTCGGGGTTCATGGGGGAAACCATAACGGGGCAGGTTTTTGTCGACAAGGGTTCACCTCGACATCCGCAACGGCGTTCCCCGGTCCGAAATCTTCTTGCGACGGAAACCTGAAAAGGATAGGTTTTCACGCACGAGGGCCGGAGCTCCCTGGCGGCGCAATGTGGCGTCCGCTCTCCTCCTCGACCGGCCAAAGGAGGCAGGTATGAGTTCTGTCAGCGGTTCCGCTGCGGGCAATCCATCCGGGATGACGGCGGCGAGTCGGACGATCGGCTCGCATGAGCACCATTGGTTCTCCGAGCCGACCGAGCCTGCGAAGAAGAGCTTCGTCTTCTGGCTGATCGTCGCGCAGTTCATCTTCTTCGTGGCGCTGCTTGGCCCCGCGATCGTCGGAATCGGCCTGAAGATCCTCGACCTTCAGCACACCGGCGCCGTGGAGAACACCGGCGCAGGCCTGAACTCCGCCCAGGCGATCCTCGGCGGCGTGGGCGCCCTCTTCGCCACCCTCGCCAACGTCATCTTCGGCCGCGTCTCCGACCGCACGACCAGTCGATGGGGGCGACGCCGGATCTGGATCGTGCTCGGCACGATCATCATGACGATCGGGTTCGTCTTCATGGCGACGGGCACGTCTCTGCTGATCGCGACCGTCGGTTGGGCGATCGCGCAACTCGGCGCGAACATGACGCTCGCACCGTTCGTCGCGACCCTGGCGGATCAGGTCCCGAAGTTCCAGCGGGGAAAGATCACCGCAGCCCTGGGCATCGCGCAGAACGCCGGCATCGTCGGCGGCGTCTACGTCGCCGGCTGGTTCTCGGCCAACCTCTTCATCGTCTTCGTGATCCCGTCGATCCTCGCGATCGGCGCGATGATCGTGTTCGCCTTCGTCCTGCCGGACAAGGTGCTGCCCGTGAAGCCTCCGCGGATGACGTTCGGCGAGATCCTCCAGACCATCTGGGTCAGCCCTGTCAAGGAGCCGGACTTCGCACTGGCCTGGTGGTCGCGGTTCCTGATCACGTTCGCCTCCTTCGGCTTCACCGCGTTCCGCTTCGGGTACCTGATCAACCACCTCAAGGTGCCGGAGAAGGAGATCGGTCTCCTGATCGCCAATACCACGCTGGTGTACACGGGTGCGCTGGTCGTCACCGCGTGGCTCGCGGGCATGCTGTCGGACCGGATCGGGAAGCGCAAGGTCTTCGTGTGGGTGGCGACGGCGCTCTTCGCTGTCGGGACCTTCGCCCTGATCTTCGTTCAGGACATCCCGTCCTACTACGTCCTGGAGCTCTTCCTCGGAGCGGCCTACGGCATCTACGTCGGCGTTGATCTGGCGCTCGTCATCGACGTGCTCCCCAATCCGGACGACTCGGGCAAGGACCTGGGCGTGCTCAACATCGCGAACGCCCTGCCGCAGACCCTCGCCCCCATGATCGGCGGCTTCGTGCTGCTGGCCACGGGCGGCGCCAACGGGTCGAACTACACGGTGTGGTTCACGCTCTGCGCGGTCGCAGGACTGATCGGGGCGGTGGTGATCTTCCCGATCAAGAAGGTCAGGTAGCGCGGCGGAGAGCGGGCCGGATCGTCGGCCTGCTCTCCTCCGCCGGGGGCGGGACGAGGCAAGGGGGTGCCGTGACCGGACAGGAGCGCTCGACCCGCGGCGCGTACGCCAAGGGGGTGCTGCGGCGATCCGAGATCCTCGAGGCCGCGCTCGACGTGATCGCCGAGAACGGCAGCCGGGGCGCGCTGATCGGCGACATCGCCCGTCGGGTGGGGCTCACGCAGGCCGGGCTCATGCATCACTTCCGCTCCCGGGATGAGCTGTTCTGCGCGATCATCCAGACCCGGGACGAGCACGACGAGGCGGTGTATGCGCGCACCCCGGTCGGGATCTCCGGGTTCCTCGCCGTGATCGAGCACAATCAGCAGGTGCCGGGGCTGGTCCAGTTGTTCGCCGAGTACGCTGCCGAGGTCGCGGGCGACCCGCGGCATCCGTCCCGCGGCTTCTTCCAGCAGAGGTACGCCGCGCTGCGGGAAGCGCTGATGGGGGATGTGCGGATCGCGCAGGAGTCGGGGCAGATGGGGCCGGATGCGTGCGCCCCGGTCATCGCCGAGCAGATGATCGTCGCGGCCGACGGTCTGCAGGTGCAGTGGTTGCTGGACCGCGAGATCGACATGGCCGAACGTCTGAGGCAGCTGTGGCGAGCGCTGTGCGCGGCGTCCTTCGGCGCGGAGGATCGGGGCGCGAGCACGTAGTCTGGCACTCGTGAAGCGGGGCCCGTACGCCAAGGGGACGGCCAAGCGCGAAGAGATCCTCTCCGTCGCGCTCGACGTCGTGGCCGCGAAGGGCTGTCGTAAGGCGTCGAATCGGGAGATCGCCGAGCGCGTCGGCCTCACTCAGGCCGGGCTCATGCACCACTTCGCGTCCCGCGAGGAGCTGTACCAGGAGGTGCTGCGCGCGCGGGACATCCGCGACCACGGCATGTTCTTCGCGCCGGATCCGACCATCGAGGGATTCTTCGCCGTCATCGCCCACAACGCCGAGGTCCCAGGGCTGGTGCGGCTGTACGTCGAGTTCTCCGCCGAGGCGAGCATCCCCGAGCACCCGGCGCACGCGTTCTTCCTGGAGCGGTACGCGTGGCTGCGCGAGGGGCTCTCCGGGGTCATCCGGCGCGCCCAGGACGCCGGTGCGATCGGCCCCGCGGTCGACGTCTCCGCTGCGGTCGACCTGCTGGTGGCGGCCGCGGACGGCCTGCAGCTGCAGTGGCTCAACGACCACACGGTCGACATGGTGGCGCGCCTGCGCCGCCTCTGGGACGGGATCGTGGCCCTCTCGCACGCCGCCTGACCCGCCACGCTCCGGGCGGCGGATGCGTATCAGACCGCGCAGCTCGTCTCGCACGGCCCTGAGCCGGGCGTGCGGGGTGTGCGCGGAGACGTCCAAGGATTGCTCCGATCGAATACTTGACTCGTTTAGGTATTGACGTCAGACTCGGTGCCACTCGCGCATCGCAACGAGGCGGTGCGCACAGGCCCGATGGAGGGTTCATGTCCGAGAAGTCCGGCGTCGCCTGGGCCAATGCAGATTGGGACAGTGCAGCCACTGACGAGCGCGTCGAGGAGCTCCTCGCGCAGATGTCGCTCGATGAGAAGATCGCGTTCGTCACCGGCGATCTGAACTGGAACTTCGGCTTCTACGCCGAGGGTGTGGAGCGGCTCGGCATCCCGAACATCCAGATGGCGGACGGGCCCGCCGGCGTGCGGATCAACAAGGGCGATGTGCACGAGGGCAAAGCCACGTCGCTGCCCGCGCCGATCGCCCTCGCCGCCACCTGGGATCCGGCTCAGGCATCCGCCTACGGCGCGGTCATCGGCGCGGAATGCCGTGCGACCGACCACAACGTCTCGTTGGGCCCGGCCGTCGACATCGCCCGGGTGCCCATCGGCGGGCGCACGTTCGAGTCGTTCGGCGAGGATCCGCATCTGCAGTCGGAGATCGGGGTCGCGCTCGTGCGCGGCATCCAGGAGCAGGGCGTGCAGGCGTGCGCCAAGCACTACGCGATCAACAACCAGGAGGACCACCGGTCGAGCGTGGACGCGGTGATCGATGAGCGCACCATGCGCGAGCTGTACCTGCCGCCGTTCGAGGCGCTCATCCGGGACGGCGGCGTCGCGTCGATGATGGGATCGTTCAACCGCGTCAACGGCGAGTTCGCCTGCGAGAACCCGCGGATCCTGAGGGACATCCTCCGCGACGACTTCGGGTTCCGCGGTTGGATCATGAGCGACTACGGCGCCAACCACTCCACGGCGGAGGCGGCGAACGCCGGGCTCGACCAGGAGCAGCCGAACGAGGGCTTCTGGGGCGGCCAGCTGCGGGCCGCGGTGGACGACGGGCGCGTGGCCGACGCGGCGATCGACGAGAAGGTGCGCAACATCCTGCGCCCCCTGGTCGGGATGGGGCAGCTCGAGAACCCCGTCGGCATCGCGGACTTCGCCGTCGACGAGCACCACGCCGTCGCCCAGGCGATCGCCGAGGACGCGATGGTGCTGCTGCGCAACGACGGGATCCTGCCTCTCGGAGGCGTGCGACGCGTGGCGCTCATCGGCCCGGACGTCGACGCCTGGAGCGCACAGGGCGGCGGCAGCTCGCAGGTCAGGCCGACGCGCGGCGTCTCGCCCGCGGAGGGCCTGCGGCGCGCGCTGGGCGACGACGTCGAGATCCTCGTCGAATACGGCAGCGACCCGATCACCCCGGGCGCGCTCCTGCCCGGCGCGGATCCCGTCGACTCCGGCTTCTTCCGAGCGCCGTCGGGCGAGGTCGGTCTGCAGGCCGAGTACTGGGCGAACCCGTCGTTCGAAGGGGATCCGCTGGTGTCCCGGATCGACGGGCGGATCGAGCTTCTGCACGGCTTCCACAACTTCCCCGGGTTCAACGCCGCCTCGGCGCGATACGAGAGGCTTCCCACCGAGTTGAACGCGCAGATGTCGGCGCGGTACACGGGCACTCTGACCGTGCCGGTCACCGGCTCCTACCGGGTCGTGATCACCAGCCTCGGCTCGTACACGTTCGAGCTCGATGGCCGGGTGGTCGCGCGGTCCGGCGCGGGGGAGGTCGAGGACGGCGAGGCCGAGGCGGTGATCGACCTCGCCGCGGACGAGGACGCTGCCGCGACGGACGAGCCGCGGCCGTACGGGTGGGGCGGCGACGGCGGACAGCCCGACGTCGAGATCGACGAGGTCGCTGTGCGGCTGCAGGCCGGTCGCGACTACCGGATCCGGATGTCGTACGCCGCCGACCACCCGTCGCAAGGGTTCCTGCTCGGGGCGAAGCTCCGGCTCGGCTGGGTGCCGCCGGAGGGGGTCCTCTCGCCCGATGCGGCCCGTGCCGCGGAGGTCGCGGCGTCCGCCGACGTCGCCGTCGTCATCGCGCGCAGCTACGAGGCGGAGGCCGACGATCGCCCGAGCATGCAGCTGCCCGGTGGCCAGAACGACCTCATCCGTGCCGTGCTCGCGGCGAACCCGCGCACGGTCGTCGTGCTCATGACCGGAGCTCCCGTCGACATCACCGGCTGGGGCACGGATCCGGCCGCGCTGGTGCAGGCGTGGTATCCCGGCCAGGCGCAGGGGGACGCGCTCGCGCGCGTGCTCACGGGCGCCGTCGAGCCCGGCGGACGGCTGCCGTTGACGCTGCCGGTCGACCTGTCCCAGACGCCCGCCCGCGAGGCCCGCACCTATCCCGGGGTCGACGGAAGCGTGCATTACGACGAGGGGGTCTTCGTCGGCTACCGCGGCTTCGACGCGCACGATCTGGAGCCGGCGTATCCCTTCGGCCACGGCCTGGGGTACACGACGTGGGAGATCGAGGATCTTGCGGTCGCCCCGTCGGACGGGGACGACGCGGGGACGGCGACGGTCACGGTGCGCAATACCGGCTCGCGCCCGGGATCCGTCGTCGTCCAGGTCTATGCGGGAGACGTCACGGCACCGGTGCCGATGCCTCCGCAGCAGCTTGCAGGGTTCACGAAGGTGCGCCTGGAGCCCGGCCGATCCGAGCGCGTCACGGTGTGCATCCCCTGGCGGGCCGTGTCGTACTTCGACGTGGATACGCACAGCTGGACGCCGGCGACGGGCCCCGCGGAGATCCGCGTCGGGGTGTCGTCACGGGACATCCGTGTGAGCGGGTCGCTCGCCTTCTGAACACCCATCCGGGATCGGGGCGCCTCGTCGCGCCGCGATCCGTCACGCCCGATCCGTCCAACCCCTTCAAGGAGAGAACCATGAAGAAGAGCATCATCCGCGTCGCGGCGGTCACCGCGGCACTCCTCGCGGCGACGACCCTCACGGCCGTCTCGGCGGCCGCCGCACCGCCGTCGGCCGCCGTCGGGGCCGGCAACAGCAAGGCCGACCGCGTCGTCACGATCTATCTCACCCGGCACGGCCGAACCATCCTCAACCAGACCGACACCGTGCAGGGCTGGTCGGACTCGCCGCTGCTCGTCGGCACGAAGCCGGTCGCGACGGCACCGGTCGGGAAGCTCGATGAGGGGCGCCCGCTCGCGGCCGCCGTCGGCGCGAACCTCGGAGCCGCCGTGGGGCCCTTCGCCGCCGCGTACTCCGCCGACGGCAAGCGTCACCTCGAGACGGCGACCTATGCGCTCCAGGGCGCGGGCCAGTCGAAGCTGACCGTGACCCAGGACGCGCGGCTGCGCGAGGTGAACTTCGGCAAGTACGAGGGCAAGGAGAACAAGGAGCTGTGGACCGCCGCCACGGAGCATCTCGGCTACACGATCGATCACGATGCACCCCCGCTCGCGCCGGCCGATGCGAACGGCCAGAACGGCGGATGGCAGACGATGCAGGGCATCGCGATCGCCCAGCACGGGCTGTACGGGATGATGGCGGCGATCAAGGCCGTCGCCGACGCGCCCGAACTCGGCCTGCCCGCGGAGGACTGCACGGATGTCGACGCGCGTATGACCGAGGCGCTGACCGAGATCGCCGCGAAGGCCGTGGACAAGAACGACAAGACGGTGTTCGTGGTCTCGAGCGGGTTGTCGATCTCGTGCTTCGCCGGGGCCCCGGACATGCGCGACACGACCGGCGCCACCCCGGCGATGCCGCCGGCGGGCGTGCCGAACCTGGGCGTGACCAAGGTCGTCTACAAGAACGGCGCCTTCACCATCGACGGCCCCGTCGGCAGCAAGGCGTACTACCCGCAGCCCTGAGCCGGGGGATCGGATCCCGCGCAGGGCGTGAGCCCGTGCAGGGCGTGAGCCCGGCGCGTTTCCCTCCCCTGGGCGTGATTCCCTCCCCTGGGCGTGATTCCCTCCCCTGATGGGCGTCTCTCAGGGGAGGGAATCACGCTGCGAGGGGGGAAACGCGGATCCGGCATCGCACCACGTGCGCGACCGCCCGGGGCGACGGCACCGCCGGAGGACGGCAGCCCCCGGGGGATCCGGCGTCAGCCGGCGCCCCGCTACAGCGGGATGGCCGCACCGCCCGCGGCGATGGACGCATACGCCGCCTCCACGACGGCGACCGCGGCGACGCCGTCGGCCGGGGTCACCCGGGCCGGCCCTCCCGTGCGGATCGCGTCGGCGAAGTCGGCGATCTGGGCGCGGTACGGGTGATCCTCGGCCTGCGGCGGGAGGTAGCCGGCGTCGGACCCGACCGACGGGGCCGGCCCCGTGTCGGCGGTCTCGTCGGTGCTCTCGGCGACAGCATCAGCGCTGTCGTGCACGAGCGTCCCCTCGGTGCCGGCCACCGCGATCGTGGTGCGGAACGGGGCGCCCTCGCCCAGCCACCCGCCGTCGATGCGCGTGGTCACGCCATTCGCGTGGGTGAGCTCGACCACCGCGGTGACCGGTGCCGAGAACCGCCCGTCGACGCTCGGCGGATCCTGCCGCGCGGAGACCGAGACCACAGCGCCGGCGAGCCACAGCGCCTGGTCGATGTCGTGGATGAGCAGGTCGCGGATCAGCCCGCCGCCCGCGCCCTCGTCATAGAACCACCCGGCCATCGGGCCCGCGCCCGAGCGGTTGAGCTGCAGCGACCGCAGTGCGCCGATCCTGCCCGCGGCGACCTGCTGCTGGATCCGCCGATACGCGGTGAAGTACCGCACGACGTGGGCGGGGAACAGGCGCACGCCAGCGGCCTCGGCAGCGCCGGCCATATGCCGCGCCTCGGCAGCGCTCACCGCGAGCGGCTTCTCGCACACCACATGGCGGCCGCGGGCGATCGCGCGCAGAGCGAGGTCGGGGTGCGTCGGTGTGGGAGCGAGGATCCCGACGATGTCGACCCGGTCGATGAGCGCGTCGACGTCGTCCGCGATCTCCACGCCGAACCGCGTGGCGAGGGCCTCGGGGCGGGTGCGCGAGGAGATCACGCACTCGGCACCGAGCGCCTGCCAGGCGTCGAGGTGCGAGGCGGCGATCCCGCCCGCGCCGATGAGTCCGACGCGCAGCGGCGCGTCCGGCCCGGTCACGACGTCAGCGCTCCGGGTTCGTCAGCGGTGCGGACTGACGCAGCGGGTCCGCAGGAGCGAGCGGATCGCGCGCCCGGATCGGATCCGCGACGGGCACTCGATCCCCCTGCGCGCTCGGGTCCGTCTGAGCGGTCGGCGCCGGCGCAGGGACCGGATCCGCCTCGGTGCTCACGTTCGCGGAAGCGACGGGCTCGGGAGTGCGACCGGGTTCGAGCTGGAGTGCGACCTTCTTCTCGAGGTTCTCCACAGCGGCATCGGAGAGGTCGATGAGACCGTCCAGCTCCTCGCGCACCCTGCGGTACGCCGTCTGGCGCTCGGCGGGCGTGGCGGACTGGTCGACGGCGACCTTGAGCATGTGCTGCGCGCGTTCGAGGCGCTTGCGCTCGTCGTCGGTGAAGGTGGAGTCGCGCAGGCGGCGGGCGTCCTTCTCCGCGATCTCGAACGCGACCGCGTAGTTGCCGACCGCGTCGAGGTATTCGGTGACCTGCTGCTCGGTGACCTTCGCCTCGGCCGAGCTCGGCCGCAGCGCGTCGGCGATCTTCTTCGCGCGCAGGAACGCCGCGGTCAGGGGCTGGCGTCCGTCGCTCATCGCCGGGAACGCGATCATCTTCGCGACATCGAGCTCGTAGTCGAGCCAGCGGGCGGTGATCCCGTCATGCTCGGCGAACAGTCGCTCGAGCAGCTCCTTGGAGGCGTTCGCCTGCTGCTGAGCGGCGGCTCGCGGCGAAGGCTGCGGAGCGATCTGGCCGCGGGCGGCGAGCTGTGCTGCCTTGATCTCGCCCTTCAGGCGCAGCGTCTCCAGCCGTTGCTTGTGGCGCTGCTGCGACAGCACCTGCCACCGCCGTCCGATGCCGCCCGCCACGCCCATGAGCGGGAACACGAGCCACCAATAGTGCTGCGCGAACGTCCAGAAACCATTCCAGAACTCCTGCATGATGACCCTCAGCCTATGCGCCCCGCTGCGGATCGTCATCGGCGCCTTTCGAGCGCCGCCGGGCGCGCCTCGCGACGTGCCGCATCCGTCCGACGGGAGCCCGCCCGGCAATCGCTGCGGGAGAGCCCCGCTCTGCGGCGGATGTGCGATTGCCGGCCGCTCGCGCCGCACGGACGAGGGTGAAGCGGCGGCGAAGAACGGATGAAGGATCGGCGTAGTCGCGTAATCGAAGCCCGCTTCGCCCGTCTCTCCTGATGAATGCTCGGAGTCATCCTGGAGGAGGCGGTCAGTGTCCCACGAGTCCGTTCGATGGTATTCGGCTGTGCTCGACGAAGCGACGGCGCGGTCAGACGCCGCGTTGCAGTCCGGCGCGAGCTGGTTCCACGTGCGTCGACCGATCGATGACGCGGCGACGATGCTGGCGGAAGTCGCCGTCGGCGCACGACGCGTTCCAGAGGGGGCGGATGCCTCCGACCGGGAGATCACCTACGGAATTCAGTTCGGACGCGCCTACCTCGTCGCGCTCCGTCGCCGCATGAGAGAACGCGTCAGCGCCCGAGACCGGGCCTCGTGACAGGCGCCGCCGGAAGTGGTTGAGCACGCACTGATCACGCCGTTGCGGGGGTCGGGCGGCGCAGCATCCTCCCGCCGGACACGACCACCAGCGCGCCGGCGAGTGCACCGAGCCCGATGAGCACCGTCACCGGGCTCCAGACGCTCAGGGCGCCGGCCGCGAGCAGAGGAGGAAGGGTCATGCCGGCGTAGGCGATCAGGAAGATGGCGGCGAGCGCCTCGCCACGTCGTTCCGGGACGGCCGCCGATGCCGCGGTGGTCAGCGCATTGCGGAACAGGATCCCGATGCCCGCGCCCGTGATGCCCGCTCCAGCCAAGAAGAGTGCCAGGGACGTGAGCACGGCACCCGCCGCGACCGTGGTCAGGCCGAGCACCGCCAGGGCGATCGCGCTGATGAGCTGCGCCCGCACCGGGACCTTCGTCGTGAGCATCTGCGCCGCGGCCGCGGCCATGAACAGGATGAACGGAGCGACGCCCACCAGCAGGGGCGAGTGCACGCCGAGCACGCGGCCGAGGAACGTCGACGAGAGGCCCATGAACGTGCCGAAGACGGCGAACGCGCCGAAAGCGGCTGCCGCGGCCGACCAGAAGGCCGCCCGCCCTGCGGCCGGGATGGCCACGCGCTGCGGCCGGTATGCGGGCCGCTCCTCGCGGCGTTCGACGGTCTCCGGCACGAAGGCCACGACCACCGCCTCGACGGTCAGGAGCACGGCGAAGATCGCATACGGAGTCGCAAGAGGACGCGCGGCCCAGGTGGCGACCACGCCGCCCACCAGCGGCCCGAGGGAGATGCCGCCGAGATTCGCGAACGTCGATACCAGCGACGAACGCGCCGTGGAACGTCCCGCTGCGGCGCCGAGCTCCGAGAGGTGCGCCGTCGCGGTCGCGGTCAGGATCCCGACGCCGAGTCCGCAGACGAAGCGGGCGATGATGAGGCCGGTCACGTCCGTCCACACCAGGAACAGGATGGCGGAGAGCACGTTGATCAGCAGCGATCCGAGGATCACGCGACGGCGGCCGAGCCAGTCGGAGACGTGGCCCGCCAGATACAGGCTCACCATCACGCCGACCGCATAGGCGACGAAGATCACCGTGAGGACGATGGTCGGGAAGCCGTCGCGTTGCTGGTAGATCGCGTAGAGCGGGGTGGGGATCGCACAGAACGCCATCTCGGTCAGGAACGCGACGGCGATGATCCAGAAGCCGGCGTGGTGCGGGAGACGCCGGGCGGAGGCGAGGGCGGGGGAAGCTGTCGTGGTGGTCACGGCTCCATGCTCGCCCTCCGGCGTCATCGAGTCCAACGGTTATCATGGATCACTGTCATCGTTCCGATCGATGACAAGGGAGGTCACGTGGACACCCGTCAGGTCGAGTACGCCATCGCCGTCGCCGACGAACTGAGCTTCACCCGGGCCGCTCAGCGCGTGTACGCCGGGCAGTCGACCGTATCGGCGGGCGTGCGCGCTCTGGAGAAGGAACTGGGCGCTGCGCTCTTCGAACGCGATCAACGCGGGGTGCGCATCACCCCGGCGGGCGAAGCCATCCTCCCCGTGCTGCGGGAACTCGCCGATGCTGAAGCCCGCGCCAGGGCGGCCGCGGATCCGCGCGGGGAGCTGCGCGGGCTCCTGCGCATGGGCATGTTCACGAGCATCAGCTCCATGGCGGTTCCGCGCGTCATCGGGGCCTTCCACCGTGCGAATCCTCTGGTGGAGCTCCGTCTGCGCGGCACTTCCGGCGGATCCGGCGAGCTGCTCGAGTCGGTGCGACGAGGCAGGGTCGATCTCAGTCTGTTCGGTCTTCCCGCATCGGCTGCTCCCGGTCTGGCCGTGCATCGCCTCGCGACCACGCCGTACCGGGTCATCCTGTCCGAGGATCACCCGCTCGCGCAGCGGACGGAGATCGAGGTGGCCGAGATCGCCGCCGAGCATTTCGTCGACACACCCGTCGGATTCGGCAATCGCGACGTCCTCGACTCCGCACTCGCCGCGCGGGGCATCGTCCGTGACATCCGCGCCGAGGTGACGGAGACGAGTGCGATACCGGTGTTCGTCGCCACCGGCCTCGGCATCGCGGTGCTTCCGGAATTGATCTTCACGCCCGTCGACGGCGTCGTGTCGGTGGCGCTCGCCGAGCAGATCGACTGGGATCTCAGCATCATCAGTCCTCGTTCGCCGAGCGCCCCGGCAGCGGCGCTGATCGAGGAGTTCCTCGCCGCCTACCGATGAACCGGGCGCGCCATGGGTGCGCCCGGAGTCAATTCAGGCGTCCGGTTGCGATGTCGGCGCGGAGCTTCGGCAGCACCCGGGATCCCGCCGGGTCGAGTCCGAGAGCCTCGGCGAGCTCGAGCGCGAGGGCTGCGTGCCCGGTGGCGTTGGGGTGGAACGGGTCGTTCATCAGACCCCACGGCACCCCGCCGTTGCCGAGCTCGGCGAAGCGCGCGAACTGGTCGACGAGGATCGTGTCCTCGGTGGCGGCGACGTCCCGCACGGCCTGCGCGAACGCGGCGATGCGGCCGCGTTCGGGAGCGTTCGGGACGTCCACCGCGGGAGGCGTCTGCAGCACCGGGATCGCTCCGAGCTCGCGCACGCGCCGGACGAACTCGGCGAGCGATGCCGCGAACTCGGCGGGCGTGATCACGGGGAACGCGCCCGCGTCGGAGCAGTCGTTCGTGCCGATCATGACGGTGGCCACCTGCGGGCGCCACGTGGCGACACGGCGGTCGAAGTCCTCCAGGAGCTGCACGATCCGCCAGCCGCTGATCGCGGTGTCGATGACCGCATCCTGCACCCGGCCGAGCTCGCCGCGGATGATCTCGTGCAGGTGCTCCGCATACGTGCGTCCGCCCTGCGTGTGCACCAGGCCGTGCGTGATCGAATCGCCGGTCAGAACCCAGGTGAGAGGTTCGCCGGAGGAGAGGGCACGGGCGAGGACGTCGGCGTCGGCGGTCATGGACCCATTCTGTCGCGCGCTGCCGCGCACCATTCGGGATCGATCACGTGGTGCGATGGGTTGCCCGGAATGGCGGCGCGCGCGTGCCGCCATTCCGTCGCCGCGTCAGCAGACGAGGTTGTGCGTGTAGGTCGCGATCGGGTCGGTGCCGCCGTAGAGGTGGACGACGGCGCTCGTCACGCCCGTGTCGAGGACGATCGGGGCGTTGGCTCCGGCGTTGTAGTAGACCAGCCGGCCGTCAGGGGCGAGGTAGGTCGCGTGCCCGACGACGACGGAGTTCGCGGGGATGCCCGTCGCCGTCTGGTACGTGCCGTTGGTGACGCTGTAGACCGCCGGGATGCCGGTGGTCACGTACGTCACGTAGGGATCGGTGCCGCCGTAGAGCGCCGTCGTCGCGCTGGACACCCCGGAGCTGACCACGATCGCGGTGCCGGTCGCGGCCCGGTAGTAGTACAGGAGCCCGTCGGATGCGAGGTATGTGGAGTGGCCGACGGCGGTGGTTCCGGCCGGGACTCCGGTCGCGGTGACGTAGCTCCCGGTGGTGGCGTTGTACGCCCTCGCGACGCCGCCCGCGACGAACGTCAGCACGGGCTGAGTGCCGGCGAAGAGCGACACCTTCGCGCTCGACACCCCGGACGCGACGAGGACGGATGCGTTCGTTGCTGAGTTGAAGTAGTACAGGTCTCCGCCGGGGGTGAGGAACGTCGCGTGGCCGACGGCGGTGGATCCGTTCGGTACGCCGACGGCGTTGATCGTCGTGCCCGTCGCGACGTCCTGCACCTTCGCGACTCCGCCCGATACGTACGTGGAGTACGACTGGGTGCCTCCGATGAGGACTGTCGTGCCGCTGGTGACGTTCGTCGCGAGCGGCATCGCCTTTCCTGCGACGGTGTTGAAGTACACGAGGCTGCCGTCGGGGTTGAGGAAAGTGCCGTGGCCGACGGCGACGGAGCCGAGCGGGATTCCGGTCGCGGGCGGGTTGCCGGACGACACGACGTCGTAGATCTTCGCCCCGACCTGAGCCGTCACGGCCACCGGTGCCGTTGCGTTCGCCCCGGTCATCGACGCACCCATCGATGGGGTGGAGGCCGCGTTGGGCTTCGCGGTGATCGCGGGCAGCACGACCTTGCCGTTCGGGTCGGTGGTGAAGCTGCGGGGGCCGGTGAACCCGTCCGCCCACGTGAGGCCGCTCGGCAGGACGACGCTCACGGTCGTGCTGGCCGCGGGGGTCGAACCGTTCGTGGTCGCCGCGAGAGTCACGTTGGTCAGATCGCTGCAGCCGCCCACGCTGTACGGGCCGTTGATGAACTTCAGGGTCGGGGCGCCCACCGACGCCGCGGCCAGCGGCATGGCGGCGGCGGTCGCGATCACGGGCACGCTCCACGCGACGCCCCGAACGATCGTGCGCCGACTGATCCCTCCTGCCGCGGCAGCCGACGGCCCGCCCTCAGGCGTGCTCGGCTCCTGGGTCTCTCCCGCTGCACGTCCTCGCAACATCTCGGCATGTCTCCTTCGTTTTCGCGCTCTGGAATCCGGATTCACGGCGCGGACAGCAGGCGCGAGGATCGCATCCCGCAATCAGGCACGAACGTCTTCCGCTCACGCCGGCGGAGCTGCCGCACTCCCGCGCTCGGCAGGTATCGGATACTGAACAGACTGTCCGAGCAGCCCGGAGGAAGCGACGGATTCCGGGGTGAAACGGGGGTGAAACGGTCACCGCGCCTCTGCGACGGGCGTTATGCGCCGCTGGATGTTCGGCCGGTTTAGCGTGCTCCTGTGCGTCGCGGGCGAAGGATCACCGTGAGTGCGATCGCGATCCAGCTCAACGGAATGAGGGCGAGCAGCAGGAAGAGCGCGGAGTAGTCCGGAACGCCCCTGATCGCCATCACGGCCCCGAGGGTCAGCGACGGACCGATGAGCTGGCCGATGCCGATGACGGCGCTGTAGACGCCCAGCCTCCATCCCGCCTTTTCCGATGTCGTGAGCGCCAACGCTGCGGCGAAGAGCAGGGTCGTGCTGATGCCGATCGCGATCCCGCTGAGAAGACCCGCGATCGCCAGCAGCGCGAGGGAGGCCGTCAACGCCCGGAGGACCAATCCCGACACGAGCAGCACGCCCGCGATGGTCAGGAGGGGCAGGGTGCGTCTCAGCACGCGGGGGAAGATCAGCATGACGACGGACGCTCCGAGGAGGCCGAGGAGCGCCACGGCCAGGACCAGGGTTCCCGCCTGCGTCGCCTGATCCCATCCGAGACCGAGACGGGTCACGATATCCAGCGGGTGGTACGTCAGGTACGCCGACAAGGCGACTTGCGAGCTGAAGCCGAGCACGAGCACCGCGCCCCATGACATCCGCGGCGCCGCCGACAACTCTGCCTCGGTGGCGGGGCCGGAGGTCCGCGGGCGATTCCGGACCGCTGCCGCCGCAGGGGTCCGCACCAGTGCGATCGCGGCCACGGTCACGGCGCACAGCGCGAGGCAGATCGACGTCCCCCACGCAGATCCGGGCAGCAGCATCAACAACGCGATGGGGACGAGCAGCCCCACCGACGACACCGCGATCATGATCACCGCGCTGCGCTCTCGCCGCACGGCCGGCACGTGCGTCAGCAGGGCCCGAGACACGGCGATCGCTCCCGAAAGGCCTGCCTGTGCCAGGCCCCAGCCGGCGGCGAGTTCCCATCCGGAACCGGAGAGGCTCATCCACGCGAGCGCGAGAACCCCCACCGCGGCTCCACCGAAGAGCACCCACCAGCGGCTACGGGCCGATCCCGTTCCGAGGTCGGCGACCCGCCCTGCGAGCAGCGCGCCCACGATCGCGCTGCCGGACCCGACGGCGATGGTGGCCGCCGTCCAGCCTGCAGCGGCGTCCGCTCCCTCGATCTCCGTAGCCCGTCGCGCGATCGCCACGGTCGCGGGAGGAACAAGGGCGGCCAGCAGGAAGAACTTCGCGATGTTCGCCTTCAGGCCGAGCAGCCGTGACTCGTCGGCCGGCGCATCCTGGCGATCACGGAGCAGCGGTTCTCCCGCGACGTGGTTCATGACGGCCTCTCGTGCGGCGTGCCCGCTGTCGGTCGGGTGCGACGACTCCGGCAGAATATCGGATATGGAGAGCACGCCGGCTCTGGGAGACGGACAGACGAGCGAAGCACGTGGCAGCGAGATCCCCTTCCGGAACCCTCCCGCGCTGGCAGTGCCGGAGACCGTGCAGGAGATCTCGGACGCCGTCGCGATCGAGGACTACGACGCCGTCATGGATCTGCTCCGCGCCGAGTGGTTCGCGCTGATCGCCGTCCATTCGGACGAGCTCCGCGATCTTCTCCGCGACACGCCGCCTTCCGATCTCCAGAGCCGTCCACTTCTCGGATTCGTTTACGGGTTGTCGTTCTACGGCCTCCCGCACCACCGTCTCAGGTCCGCCCGCATCCTCATCTCCGTCCTGCGGGCAGCGCACGGCAGGAAGCGCGAGCTCCCCGCGACCGACCGTGCTCTCATCCGGGCCAGCGAAGCAGTCGCGTATCGCCTTCTCGGCCATCCTCGACTCGGGCTCCGCTCTGCGCGTGCGGCTGTCCGCGCTCTCGACGGCTTGAGCCATGACGAACGCGAGGAGGTCGGCGACATCCCGCGGATCTACAGCCAGATCGGGACTTCGTTCTACTACGCGGGAAACTCCGAGGAGGCGCTCGGAACACTGGAGAAGGGCTACGCCGAAGCGGCACCGGAGCGCCCGAGCAACGGGTTCGGGAACATCTCGATGCTGGCGGGCATCCACGCCTTCCGCGGCGACATGGGTCTGGCCGCGCGGTACACCGAGCTCGCGCGTGAAGACTCCTGGACGGACGTCCAGAGATCGATGTACTCGGGCACTTTCTACCGCCTTGCCGAAGCGATGATCGCCCTCGAGCGCTTCGATATCGCTACGGCGCGCGAGCATCTGTCGAGCATGGTCAACGACCGTGACACGATCGATTTCTGGGTGGAGATCGCGATCGTCGAGGCCTGGACGGAGCTCGTCGAGGGGAAACCGGGGGAAGCGATCGCACGACTGGACACGTTCGTCGCGAGGCGGGGTGCCGAAGGGCGATCCGTCGACGTGCGACGCCGGCTCGCCGGTATCCGCGGCGTGATCCATCTCGCCCTCGGAGACCCCGACGCTGCATCGATCACCCTCCGTCGCGATCTGGGCTTCGGCGCGGACGCGCACGTCCAGCGGGCGCGTGTCGCTCTGGCCCTCGGGCGCATCGACACGGCCCTCAGCGAATCGAGGCGCGCAGTGGCCGCAGGTCTCTCCTCCCGTTCGGAGGCAGAACGGCTGACGATCGAACTGGCCGCGCTTCTGCGGTCCGCACCGTCGGCGCGGACCGCACGGCTTGTTCTCCAGCTCGCCGCTGTGCTGGAGCACAGCGGTCAACGTCTGGCGCTCGTGCTGATCCCGCCATCCGACCTGGAACGGGTGAGAAGAGCGCTCGCGGACTCCGGTCGCTCCGACATCGCTCAGGACCTTCCGGCGCGGTCGCTCCTGCTGCACGGGGAAGATGAGGCGAGCCTGACCGAGCGCGAAGCCGTCGTGCTCGGCGAACTCGTCCGCACCTCGTCGATCAAAGCCGTGGCGTCCACCCTCTACGTCTCCTCGAACACCGTCAAGTCCCAGGTCAGAAGCCTCTACCGCAAGCTCGGAGTGACCAACAGGGAAGATGCGATCGCCGTTGCCCGAGGCCGCGGCCTCCTGCGCGACGGCGCGCTCTGACGTCTCCGTCGCTGGTCGTGGCAAGAGTGCGGCGTATCGGCGACCATCGTGAGCTCACCCCCCGCTCGAATCCGGGGACACCTCCAGATGAGCGACCGTGATGCGGATCTGCACCGGGCCGGCGGCGGCTTGTCGGATCATCCGCTGCACGGCCCGCGCGGTCTCTCCTGCCGGCCGCGCCTGGTCGAGACCGAGCGCGACGTCGATCCGCAGCGGATCTCCGATGCGGATCGCGACGCGTGGTCCCGTGTCGCCAGAGCTCAGGAGGTTCGCGGCGGCCTCGCGCAGCAACCCGGCACCGGACACGGGATAGACGACGGATACGCCCGGCTCGGCGAGGAGATCCTTCTCGATCCGCGCCGCCAACTCGGCAGCTTCGTCCTCGGTCATCGCCTGTCGCCTCCGCTCCTCGGAAGATCTCTCACATCGTGCACCACGATGTCGATTCCGGTGATGTTGAGTTCGGTGTGGGTGCGGAGCCGTTCGCCGATCTCGGCACGCAGGCGCTCGGCGAGGACGGCGATGGGCACGCCGTACGGAACGCTGGCCTCGACGTCGATCCGGATCGGAGCGCCCGCGACCGTCACATCGCCGTCCAGCCGGCATCGGCCGATGAGAACACCCGGCACGGCGTCCCCGGCTGCCCGGACGAGTCCGCGCACGGCTCCCTCGGTGATGCCGAGGTCGTCATCGGGCTCGGCGACCGGGAACGGGATGCGGCGGCCGGCCCGCGCATCGCGCGCGATGCCGTCGATGATCGAGCGGACCCAGCTCTCGTCCGCCTGAGGTTCGGCCGCGGTGTCCTGGTCGAGCAGCGCCGGTCCGAGCCTGCGAAGTCGTTCGAGCGCGTCGAGTGCGATCCGGCAGCCCGGTGACGCGTCGATCGAAGGGTCGGCGGGCGTCCTGCCGGCGTCGAGGTAGTCCGCCAGCTCGTCCATGCTGTGGCCGTCGAGGTCCTCGGGCTCGAAGCCGAGGCTGCTCGAACCTGTGCTGTCGTCGCGGGTCATCGCCACTCCTCCATTCGCACGATGATGTGCTTGCGTGCGCGGGCGAGCAGCCCGCGCACCGTGCTCACCGGCTGTTCCAGCTGTTCGGCGATCTCGTCGTACGTGCAGCCGCCGATCTCGCGCAGCACCCAGGTCTCGCGCTGCGCGTCGGGAAGCTCCTGCAGCGCGTCCGCGAGAGCAGCGAGTTCGGCGCGGTGCTCTGCGCGATGCTCGGGGTCGTCAGCAGGGCGGGTAGGCAGCTCGAGCCCCTCCACGCCATCCAGCTCCAGGTGCGGGCGGGTCGCGCGCACCTCATCGATCGCCTTCCGGCTCACGATCCGCATGAGCCAGCCGCGGACCCGGCCGGCGTCATCCAGCTCCGGCAGGCGCTGCCAGGCGGTGACGAAACTCTCCTGGACGATGTCGTCCACGCTCGCCGTGCCACCCAGGATCCGACGCGCATAGGCGCGGAGCAGCGGGGTGTAGCGGCGTACGAGGACGGCGAACGCCTCGACGTCTCCGTCGGCGGCCCGGCCGGCGATCGTGCGATCGTCGGCGACGTCGAGGGCCGGCCGCTCATCATGGCCGGTCATCGGTCACTCTCCCTTCGAGACGGGTGTCGCGCGACCATGGGTGCGGTGTGCGACACCGCACCCATGGTCGCGTGCGGGCGCACGGTGCGGCGAGCACCGCGCCGATGCGTCATGCGTCGCGTCGTCGCCCGACGAAGAAGCCGTAGATCAGCAGCACGATGAGCGAGCCTCCGATCGCGAGCAGCCAGGTCGCGAGGCTGAAGAACGACTCCAGGCCGACGTGGAAGATCAGCCCGCCCAGCCATCCGCCCAGCAGGGCGCCCACGACGCCGAGGAGCAGCGTCACGAACCAGCCGCCGCCCTGCTTGCCGGGGAGGATCAGTTTGGCGATCGCCCCGGCGATGAGGCCGAGGAGGAGGAAACCGAGGAATCCCATGAATTGCTTTCCTTTCGTCGGCTCCGGCTCTGCCGGAGCGGGTTCATTTCTCAGATGGTGTTCCGCGCTCGGACGGATCCGTCATCTCGTTCGCGTGGCCGATCGGAGGCGGTCGAAGCCGCCGCGATCGACGAAGTGCACCACGACCGGCGTCCGCGTGCCGCTCAGCGCGTCCCACCTCGCGACACCGTCCTCCGTCTCCGCGAGCAGTGCGGGCAGATCCGCGCCGGATCGCGGCACGACCGCGAGGCGCAGCACGGTCCTTCCGGCGATCCGATAGCCCTGCGTGCGGGAGGAGAGGACGTCGCTCCGGTGCCGGAATGGCTCGGTGAGCACGGCGTCGGCGATCGTCTCGTCCACGGCGGTGCTGCCGGCTCGGTCCTCGAACCGCAGCACGGTGCGGCTGCGCGGCCGTCTCCGCGTGGCGAGGAACGCGATGAGGGCGATCGCGACGACCACCCCGCCCGCGGCGGCCACGATGCGAGTTCCCTCCGCTGCTCCCCACGGGGTGCTCCACGAGCCCACGGCGTGCGAGGCGTCGTCGATGGCGCGGCGCACGGGTGGCCACCAGGACGCGAAGAAGCGCTCCGGCAGCAGCGGGCGGGCCGCGAGCAACGCGCCGACGAGTGCGAGCAGCCCCGCCAGCAGCAGGAGCACGCGGTTCAGGATCCTGCTCGACGACGTCATGCGATGACTCCCTTCGCCTCGACGGTCACGACGGGGCGGATCCCGAAGCCCAGGCGCCGGAGGGCGCCTCGCGCCGCCTCCGCGGCACCGGCCCTGTCGACGGGCACACCGCTGAGGGGCCGGATCCGCACCTGCACCCGGCGTGCCGTCACTGTCGCGGAGACCTGCGATGCGGCCAGCACGCAGTGCCGGGCGACCGCTTGCGCCGCAGCGTCGGCGAGCAGGCCGTCATCGACGACGAGCTCCACCCGCGCGGCCCCGCGTCCGTGTCGACGGCGACGGCCGGGCGCGATCGCGAGCACGATGAGCGCGATGCCCATGATGCCCGCGATCGCGGCGGCCGCCGCGCGCCAGGACGGCTCCTCCCAGGCCGTCCTCACCACGGCCGTGCCGTCCTGGACCAGGGACGCCCCCGATGGGTCCGTGATCCAGATCGCCGCCACCGCAGTGGCCAGTGCCGCCCCCAGCAGCACGACCGCGACGACGACCGCCGGCGTCGCGCGAGAGGAGCGGAGCTCCCGGCGCAGCAGACGCCGGCCCCCCACCCGTTCCTCCTCGTTCATCGCACCCTCCTCGTGTCCTCGCGGCGGACGCCGGCGAATCGCAGGTCCACTCCGTCCACCCGACGTCCCGCCCGCTGGGCCATGCCCGTCACCAGGGAGGTGCGCACACTGGCACCCTGCTCCTGGAGCGTCGACCCCGCCGCGGTACCCATCCGCAGCGGCAGCGTCACAGTGGCGTGCAGCCCCCCGGCCGCATCCACCCAGCGCAGGGCGACGTCGCGGGGATCCGTCCCCGAGGCGCTCGCGACGATCCCCACGCCGAGGCGATGCAGCGCCCGCGCCGTGACCGTCGTACGTCCGGGCAGTGCCGGCGCCGCGGCGTGCGCTGCGGCCGTGCTCATGACGAGGTGCGTCGCCCGCGCAGCGCCTGAACCAGCCCGTGCAGGTCGATGTCGCCCCGCAGGAGGCGGGCGACGCCCACCCCGACGAGCATCGCGAGACCCACGAACAGGAAGGCCCAGAAGCCGAAGGCGACCCAGGTCAGGGCGAGCACCGTACCGACGGCGGCGCCGATGGTGCTCGCGTTCACTGGACTCGCGCCTCCTGGCCGTCGTCGCCCTCGTCCTCGGATGGGATGTGGACGTCGTTGACGGTGACGTTGACCTCGGTGACCTCCAGGCCCACGAGCTCCTGCATCGCCCGGTACACGGACGCCCGCACGGCACCCGCCAGCTCCTGCAGCGAAATCGGATACTCCGCCACCAGCGTCACGTCCACGGCGACCTGCTTCTCGCCGACCTCGACGCCGATGCCCTGCGCGAGGTCCGTGGAGTTCAGCGCGTCTCGGATCGCGCCCACAACGCGAGCGGCTCCGCCGCCCAGTGCATGCACCCCCGGAACCTCGCGGGCGGCGACGCCCGCGATCTTCGCCACCACCGCGTCCTCGATCGTGGTCTTGCCTGCCTGAGCGCCGGCGATCGGTGCGTTCTGCTTCCCCGTGATGTCGTTGGCCATGTCCGTTCCCCCTCGGTCGTGCGCACTCGCTGTGCGTGTCGCTGTCTGCGACGTCACAGGAATGACGGTGCGGGGAGCGGATTCGTCACAAAAAAGTTCGGAGAGCCCGAACTCCGTGCGCTCTGCCGTGTCCGTCAGCGTCCGAGGCGCTCAGCGCACGCGACGCAGTGCTCGGCGAACGGACGCACTTCGAGGCGGCCCGCGGGGATCGGCCGGCCGCACGACGCGCAGATGCCGTAGGCGCCGGCGTCCAGGCGGGCGAGCGCGTCGTCGACCTCCTGAAGCTTCGCGGTCGCGGCATCGGCGAGTCCCGCGAGGCGGGACCACTCGGACGACAGCGTCACGCCCTCCGGGTCGTGTTCGTCGTCGTCGTTCGAACCCTCCCGGTCGTGCAGGAGTTCCCGGAGCGCGCCGTCGGCCTCGACGACCTGCGCTGCCGCTGCGGCGCGGAGCTCCTCGAGCAGAACGCGGGGGTCGGGGGTCATGCGGCTCACTCTAGGCGGGTCGCGGACCACCGGCGCCTCACCGTCCGGCGGTGGGCTTCCCGTCGACGAGGGTGAGCAGCACGCGCGCTCGGAGCAGCTCCTCGGGCGAGGTGCCCAGCGGATCGCGGTCGACCACGACGAGGTCCGCGGGGGCGCCGGGGACGAGCCGTCCGCCGTCGGACGCGACTGCGCGGTGCGCATGCGACGTGTATCCCTCGAGTGCCTCGACGGCGCTGAGCCCCTGTTCCGGCCCGACGGGAGCGGAGCCGGCCACCGCGACGGATCGGCGACCCTGGGCATCCGCCATGATCTCCCACGGATCGAACGCCGCGACCGGCCAGTCCGAGCCCAGGGCGAGCACCGCTCCACTGCGCCGCACGTCGGCGGTGCGCCAGGCGCGAGCGGCCCGCTCGGCGCCGAGACGTCGCGACCAGTCGTCGGAGCCGTCCCGGCGCACGTGGTGGGTGCAGTGCGTCGGCTGCATGCTCGCCACGATGCCGTTCGCGCCGATCAATGCGATGACGTCGTCCTCGACCGATTCGATGTGCTCGATGCGATGCGGCACTCCGCCCTTCGGCAGGGCCGCGAGCGTCTCCGCGACGAAGCGGATCCCCTGCTCGCCGATCGCGTGCGTCGCGGTGGGCACCCCTGCGTGGTCGAACTGCCGCACCCGCTCGGCGTAGGCCTCGGCGGGCGTCCACGCCGAGGCCAGCCCCTCGCCCTGAGCGTCCGGGTGCGACAGCCACGCGGTGCCGCCCTCGACGGTGCCGTCGATGAAGAACTTGACCCCTTCGACCCGGTAGCGCCGGCCGCCCCGGCCCTGCTGCGCGATGAGCGCGGCGACCTCGTCATCCGTCGTCTCCGGCGTGACCCAGGGGGAGATCCGCAGGCGCACGGGCAGATCGCCGGCCGCCTCGATCGCGGCCAGCAGGTCGAGCGCGTCGGAGTCCTGCAGGTCCATGACGTGCGCCGCCGTGATGCCGACCGCGGCCATGTCCGACAGTAGGCGATGAAGCTGCCCGACCCGGTCGTCGAATCCGAGCACAGGGAGAGCGCGCTCGAGGATCTCCATGGTCGGGAACTCGATCAGGTGGCCGGTGAGGTTGCCGTCCTCATCGCCCGCGGCGCCGGATCCGTCCGGATACGAGACGGGGGCGTCGATGCCCGCGCGGGCGAGGGCGGCCGCCGAGGCGATGCCCGAATGCGCGTCGAACATCTTGATGTAGGCGGGGCGGTCGGCGCCGAGTACCTCATGCAGGGCGGCGTTGCCGATCGGGCGGCCCTCGAACGCGGTCGGATCGAGGCCCCAGGCGAGGAACCACTCCGAGTCGGCCTGCTCGTCGCGTCCCCGCTCGAGAGCGGCGACGAGTTCGTCATAGGTGTGCACGCCGGTCAGAGACAGGCCGCGGACGATGCCGAGGCTGTAGATCGGGTGGCTATGCGCATCGACGAGACCGGGGATGATCGTCGCGCTCGCGTGGGTGATGAGCTCGGTGCCCGCTCCCGCGAGAGGGAGGATCTCGGATCTGGGCCCGACGGCGGTGATCCGACCGTCGGTGATGGCGACGGCGTCGGCGTCCTTTCCGGTCTCCGGTGCGAGCGAGCGCACCCGCGCTCCGATGACGATCGTGTCGACCAACATCACTCCTTCAGGTCGAGGGTCGGCGTGGGGCGGCGGAAGAACCGCGTGACGATGAGGAGCAGGATGAATCCGACCGCCAGCCAGGAGAGGCCCACGACGAACGTCATTCCGGTGAGGTTCGTCCACAGCCACACCGTCAGGCCGAAGCCGATGCCGGGCAGTACGAGGTTGTTCACCGCGTGCCACCCCCTGCGCTCGCCGCGGTCGATGAAGTAGTGCTTGAACGTCGCCAGGTTCACGCAGGAGAAGGCGATGAGGGCGCCGAAGCTGATCATGTTCGAGATCGTCAGCAGATCCGCGAACGCCGCGTACAGGGAGACGACGGAGACGATCAGGATCGGGACGACCGGGGTGCCGAAGCGCTTGTTCAGCCTTCCGAAGATCGCGCTCGGCAGCACGCCGTCGCGTCCCATGGCGAACAGGATCCGGGCGACCGAGGCCTGCGAGGTCAGTGCCGACCCCATGCCGCCGGCGACGAAGCCCGCGATGAACAGCACGGAGAGCCACTGCTGGCCGAGCGACGCGACCACTTCGATGCTCGCCGTATCGGCCGAGGTGAACTTGTTCGAAGGGAAGGCCCACTGCGAGAAGTAGGCGAGCAGGATGAAGATCACGCCGGCGGTGATGGTGGTGATCATGATCGCGCGGGGGACGGTGCGGGTGGAGTCCTTCGCCTCCTCGGACAGCGTCGACACCGAGTCGAAGCCGAGGAATGACAGGCACAGGATCGCGGCGCCCTGGAACAGCGGGCCCAGGCCGCTCACGGTGCCGTCGCCGCGGAACGGCAGCAGCGGGTCGACGTGGTGGCCCGTGGCGGATCCGATCGCGAAGATGACGAACGCGATGATGAAGATCGTCTGCACGGCGATGATCACGAAGTTGGCGCGGGCGACCGAGACGATGCCGATCACGTTCAGGACCGTGACGAGCAGGATCGCTCCGACGATCCACACCCAGTTCGGGATCGAGGGGAACGTCTGGTTCATGTAGAGCCCGACGATCAGGTAGTTGATCATCGGGAGGAAGAGGTAGTCCAGCAGCAGTGCCCATCCGGCGAGGAAGCCGATGGCGCCGCCGAAGCTCTGCTGGGTGTAGATGTACGCGGATCCGGAGTACGGATAGGCGACCGACATCCGCGAGTACGAGCGGGCGGTGAACACCATCGCGACCAGGGTGATCACGTAGGTCATCGGCACGCGCCCGCCGGTGAGCTGGGTGACGATGCCGTACGTCGTGAACGCCGTGAGCGGCACCATGTAGACGAGGCCGAACAGCACGAGGGATGGCGTGCCCAGCACCCGCTTGAAGCGGCCTTCGGTGACCTGGGCGGTGAGTTCCGTGGGCGAGGCGAGCGGCTCGCTGGGGGCGGGGTGAGTCATGGGGGCTCCTGTTCCGCGGGCGTTGCGGGTGGGGGGATCGACGTCATCGTCGCGTCGACGGCAGGGAGACCGTCGGTTCCGCCAGGGTAGCAATATCGATAAAGCAAACGCAAGTGCCTATCGGGGATCTGCCGTGGATCAGGGATGCGGGTCAGGCGGGTGGGGCGTTTGAGGGCGGGCGCGTGGGGCCCCGGGGCCCCCGGGTTCCGGGTCAGGGGTCCCGGATCAGGGGGACGGGGGTATGACCGGGCCGCGGGTCGACGCCCGGTGCTGCACCGAGATCGGCACCAGCTCGCGCACCGTGCGGTCGTCGCCGACGGCGGCGGCTTCGATCACCGCCACCGCGGCGCGCACGCAGCGCCGGCCGAACTCGCGCGGATGCAGGTCGATCGCGGTGACCGAAGGCTGCGCGAGGGCGAGCACCTCGGAGTCGACGAGCGCCGCGACGAGCAGATCCTCGCCGACGCGACGGCCGAGGCGCTGCGCGCTGGTGACGACGCTGAGCGCGGTGCCGTCGGAGACGGAGAGGATCGCATCGACCGGGTCGTTGACGTCGCGCACGAGCTCGGCCACTGCCGCGTGGATCATCTCGGGTGCCGACGGGTGCGGCAGCGTGACGGTACGGGGCTGCATGCCGTGCTCGGTGCACCAGTCGGTGAAGGCATCCCGGACGGTGAATGCCCAGTCGCTCTGCAGATCCGGAAGCACCATCGCCGGGTGTCGCGCCCCCCGCTCGCGCAGATGCGCCATCAGCTCGCGGACGGCGGGCACGTGGTCGCTGGTGACTTCGCCGCGCGCGGCCGGCAGCCCCTCGGGCACGCGCTCACCGGTGACGACGGGCACCCGACCGGCGAGGAGGGTGCGCGCCGCAGGATCGTCGATGGCCGGGTCCAGCAGGATCACGGCATCTGCGGGCAGCTGGTCGTAGCCCTCCGGTCGCTCGCCGGACGGCAGCATGAAGACGATGAGGCCCGTGCGCTCGGCCTCCTCGACCATCCCGAACGTCGCCTCCATGTAGTACGACATCGTGGTGCTGTCGGGCGGGATGTGCAGCGCGAGCATGCCCGTGCGCGAGCCCTTGAGGTTGCGGGCGACGGTGTTGGGCCGGTAGCCGAGTTCGTCGGCGACCTCGTGCACGCGGCGGCGCATCTCCTCCGACACGCGGCCGCGCCCCGTGATCGCGAAAGACGCGGTCGAGCGGGACACACCGAGGCGATCGGCGATGTCCTGCAGTGTCACCGCACGGTCGGGTCGCATGCTCTCGAACCTACTCTGTGCCGGCAGAGGGAGCGGCCCTGTGCGGGCGGACGGCGTCGCCCCTATGCGGGTAGGGATCCGGGCGCACGTCGCGGCACGTCGTGCACCCGGAGTGCCGGATTCAGCCCAGCAGCACCGTGAGCAGGGCGGATCCGCCGCCCACCAGGATGAGCGCCACGATCACGACCCAGGCCGTGATGCGGATCCGGCGCTGCCGCCGGGCGCTGTAGATCGAGAGGTCCTCGGTCTCCTCGGGGGTGCTGTTCATGAGCGTCCTCGCTTCGCGGGCCGTCAGGCGCCGACCGGCTCGGCGACGGTCGGGCCGAACGCGCCCGGCAGGGTCGCCTGGGCGGTCGCGCGCAGCTCCTCGACGGAGACGGTGAAGACGTCCTGCACCTCGAGCTGCGGGGCGCTGTCGGTCACGCCGATGCGGAGCACGGGGTAGCCCCGACCCTCGCACAGGCCCTGGAACTTCACGTCGTCCTCGCGGGGCACGGTCACGATCACGCGGCCGGCCGACTCCGAGAACAGCGCCGTGGCGGCGTCCACGCCGTCGCGCTCCATGAGCTCGGTCAGCCACACGCGGGCGCCCACGCCGAACCGCATGACGCCCTCGGCGAGTGCCTGGCCCAGGCCGCCCTCGCTGAGGTCGTGCGCCGAGGAGATCAGCCACTCGTCGCGCGCGGCGCCGATCAGACCCGCCAGGCGCTTCTCGCCCGCGAGGTCGACCTTGGGCGGCAGGCCGCCGAGGTGGTCGTGGATGACGTCGGCCCAGGCGGATCCGGAAAGCTCTGTCGAGGTGGTGCCGAGCAGGTAGATGTTCTGGCCCTCGTCCTGCCAGCCGGAGGGGATCCGGCGGGAGACGTCGTCGATGATGCCGAGCACGCCGACCAGCGGGGTCGGGTGGATCGGCACGTCGCCGGTCTGGTTGTAGAACGAGACGTTGCCGCCGGTGACCGGGGTGCCGAGCTCGAAGCAGCCGTCGGCGAGGCCGTCGACGGTCTGACCGAACTGCCACATGACCTCGGGGTTCTCGGGGGAGCCGAAGTTGAGGCAGTCGGTGATCGCGGTGGGCTCGGCGCCGGTGACGGCGACGTTGCGGTACGCCTCGGCGAGGGCGAGCTGCGCGCCCGCGTAGGGGTCGAGCTGGCTGTAGCGGCCGTTCGCGTCCGTCGAGATCGAGAAGCCGAGGCCCGACTCCTCGTCGACGCGGATCATGCCGGCGTCGTCGGGGAAGGCGAGGGCGGTGTTGCCGAGCACGTAGTAGTCGTACTGGTTGGTGATCCAGCGGGTGTCGGCGAGGTTCGGGCTCTCCAGCAGGGCCAGGAACTGCTGCTTGAGCGCCTCCGGGTCGTTGTCGCGCGGGAGCAGCTCTGCGGCGTCGGCCTGCAGCGCGTCGATCCAGGTCGGGTACGCGACCGGACGGTCGTAGACCGGGCCGTCGACGGCGACCGTGGACGGATCCACGTCGACGATCCGCTCGCCCTGCCAGTCGATGATGAGGCGGCCGTCGCCGGTGACCTCGCCGAGGACCGAGGTCTCCACGTCCCACTTCTTCACGACCGCGAGGAACGCGTCGAGCTTCTCCGGGGCGACGATCGCCATCATGCGCTCCTGCGACTCCGACATGAGGATCTCCTCAGCGGTCAGGGTGGGGTCGCGCAGCAGCACGTTGTCGAGCGACACGTGCATGCCCGAGTTGCCGTTCGCAGCCAGCTCGGAGGTCGCGCAGGAGATGCCGGCGGCACCGAGATCCTGGATCGCCTCGACGAGCTCGTCGCGGTAGAGCTCGAGGCAGCACTCGATGAGCACCTTCTCGGCGAACGGGTCGCCGACCTGCACCGCGGGGCGCTTGGTCGGACCGGTCGAGTCGAACGAGTCGGAGGCGAGGATCGACGCGCCGCCGATGCCGTCGCCGCCGGTGCGGGCGCCGAAGAGCACCACCTTGTTGCCGACGCCGGTGGCGTTCGCGAGCTTGAGGTCCTCGTGGCGCAGCACGCCCACGGCGAGCGCGTTCACGAGAGGGTTCGCCTGGTACACGGCATCGAACACCGTCTCGCCGCCGATGTTGGGCAGGCCCAGGCAGTTGCCGTAGAAGCTGATGCCGGCGGTGACGCCGTGCACGACCCGGGCGGTGTCGGGATCGTCGATCGCGCCGAAGCGCAGCGCGTCCATGACGGCGACCGGGCGTGCACCCATCGAGATGATGTCGCGCACGATGCCACCGACACCGGTCGCGGCGCCCTGGAACGGCTCGATGAAGGAGGGGTGGTTGTGCGACTCGGCCTTGAACGTGACGGCCCAGCCCTCGCCCACGTCGATGACGCCGGCGTTCTGGCCCATGCCGACCATCAGGCGCTTCTTCATCTCGTCCGAGACCTTCTGCCCGAACCGGCGCAGGTAGTTCTTCGAGGACTTGTAGGAGCAGTGCTCGCTCCACATGACCGAGTACATCGCCAGCTCGCCCGACGTGGGGCGGCGGCCCAGGATCTCGCGGATCCGCGCGTACTCGTCGTCCTTGAGGCCGAGCGCCGCGTACGGCTGCTCCTTCTCCGGTGTCGCCGCGGCGTTGGCGACGGAGTCGGGGACGTGGGTGGTGGGGGTGTTCGGGGTGGTCACGCGGGCTCCTGGAGCGAGGGGAGGCGGGGCAGGGTCCAGTCTACCGGCGGCGGAAGGCCCGGATCCGCGCGTGGTTCTGGAGACTTCGCCGCGACGATCTGCACACGATGCGACGATCAGCACACCGGATCCGGCTGAAACGTGTGCTGATCGTCACAGGATGTGCAGATCGTGACCCGATCGAGGCGGCCGAGCCACCCGCTCGCGGCCGCCGAGCCTGCACCGCTTTCAGCCCACGCATAGAATCGACAGCGGGGCGCAGCGTTGCCGGACACCGTGTCGCCATAGGGGCGGCCGTGCGATGGAGCGCAGGAAGCAGGACTCGCATGAGCGTGAAGTACGACCAGGGTGTGCCGGATCCGGCCACGCGGACCCTCGACTCCGTCACCGGGATCAGCAAGAAGGGCCTCCCGACCGGCACCGTGGGAGTGCTCGGCTGTCTGGTGATCGGGATCTCGACGTGTGCCCCGGCCTACACGCTGACTGCCGCGGTGGGACCCGCCGCCAGCGAGGTCGGCTATCAGACCCCCGCGATCTTCCTCATGGGCTTCATCCCGATGCTGCTCGTGGCGCTCGGCTACCGCGCGCTCAACTCGGCGATGCCCGACTCCGGCACGTCGTTCACCTGGGCCACCCGCGCCTTCGGACCGTGGATCGGCTGGATGGCCGGCTGGGGCCTGATCGCCGCGACCGTGCTGGTGCTGTCGAACCTGGCCGGCATCGCCGTGGAGTTCCTGTTCCAGTCGATCAGCATCGCCGTCGGCAATCCGGCGATCGCCGACCTCGCCGCGAACAAGTTCATCAACATCGCGGTGTGCCTGGGGTTCATGGCTCTCGCGACGCTCATCTCGTACCGCGGCATGACCTCGACGAAGATCTTCCAGTACATCACCGTGATCTTCCAGATGGCGGTGATGGTGTGGTTCGTGATCGCGATGTTCGTGGGCGCGGCGAACCCCGCCAACAAGGAGGCGAAGCTGCCCGAGCTGAGCTGGTTCAACCCGTTCGAGGTATCCAGCTTCAGCGCGTTCGCCGCCGGCGTCGCCGTGTCGATCTTCGTGTACTGGGGCTGGGACACGGTGCTTACGATGGGTGAGGAGACGAAGCCGTCGAAGGGGCGCCTCTCCACGGAGAGCAAGGCGGCGACGATCCTCGTCGCGATCCTGGTCGTGCTCTACGTCGGTACGGCGACCGCCACCGTCGCGTTCGCCGGTCTCGGTGACGGCCCCACCGGTCTCGGCAACCCCGAGATCATCGAGAACGTGTTCGCGGCGCTCGCGCATCCGGTCATGGGCCCGGCCGCAATCCTGCTCTCGCTCGCGATCCTGGTCAGCGCGATGGCGTCGATCAACTCGACGGCGATCTCGCCCGCGCGCACCCTGCTCGCGATGGCGCACTACGGCGCGCTGCCCGCATCCCTGAAGAAGGTGCACCCGAAGTACAAGTCGCCGCACATCGCGCTGCTGCTCTCGTCGATCGTCGCCTCGGTGTTCTACGCGGTCATGCGCTTCATCAGCGAGGACGTGCTGTGGGACACGATCACGGCGCTCGGCATGATGGTGTGCTTCTATTACGGCGTCACGGCCCTCGCGAGCCCCTGGTACTTCCGCAAGGCGGCGATCCGCGAGGGCTTCGGATCGATCATGATGAAGATCGTGCTGCCCGGCCTCGGCGGGGTCCTGCTGCTGATCGTGTTCGTGAAGACGACGATCGACGCCATGGATCCGGAAGCCGGATCCGGCAGCAACATCGGCGGCATCGGCCTGGTCGGGATCATCGGCGTCGCCGTGCTGGGCCTCGGCGTGATCCTCATGTTCGTCCAGGCGAAGGTCTCGCCCGACTTCTTCCGCGGCAAGCGCCTCACGCGCACCGACGCCACGAACGACACCTCGGCGTTGCAGGTCTTCGACGACGGCCTGGGCGGCTGACGCCGGGGCGGTTCGCGCTCCGGTCTCAGCCGACCGCCCTCCGCCGCGCGGCCTCGGCATGGGCCCTGATTCAGGCCGGAGGCAGGAGCGGCCTCGGCGGGAGCGGCGACGAGTAGACGACGCTCGTGGTCACGCTGCCGAGCGTCCCGATCCTGCCGCTGACCTGTTCGAGGTGCTTCATGCTGGTCGCGACGACTTTCATGATGAAGCAGTCGTCTCCTGTGACGTGGTGCGCCTCGATCACTTCCGGGAGGCCCGCGAGCAGCTCATGGAGCGGCTCGTAGACGCTGCTCGGGTAGCGCAGCCGCAGGTAGGCGAGGATCGTGAACCCAGCCGCTCCGGGTCGACCTGGGCGGCGTATCCGCTGATGACGCCGGCCTCTTCGAGCCTGCGCACGCGCTCGGCGGTGGCGCTGTGGCTCATGGCGATCCGGCGGGCCAGGTCGGCGATGCTCTGGCGGCCGTTGGCCTGCAGCTCTTTCAGGATCGCGGCGTCGACCTTGTCGGGCTGAAATGGGAGATTCACGGCCATGCGCCAAGATTGCCACGAAATCGACGTCGTTCCTTCCGGACTGCCGTGGAAGCGGCCTTCACATCGCTGAACCGCGTGAATAGCGTTTCAGGCATGACATCGACTGCTCCCTCCTCTGACCTGCTCGTGGCCCACTTCGCGGGCAAGCTGGCCTTCGAGACCGACGCCTCCGACGTGCACGCCGACCAGGAGCGGGGGACGCGGTTCGTGCTGATCGACTCCCGCGGCGGCGCGGCGTGGGCGCAGGGGCGGATCGTCGGAGCGGTGCACATGCCGACCGCCGAGATCGCCGACCGTGCACCCGCCGAGATCCCGCTCGACCTGCCCGTCGTCACGTACTGCTGGGGGCCCGGCTGCAACGGCTCGACGCGTGCCGCGCTGGAGTTCGCCACGCTCGGATATCAGGTCAAGGAGATGATCGGCGGATTCGAGTACTGGGCGCGGGAGGGCTATCCCGTCGAGGACCTGCACGGGCCGATCGTCCGCGCCAAAGACCCGCTGACCGCGCCGTTGAGCACGATCAGCTGTGACTGCTGACGCCCGCTCCTTCGGGCTAGCACGCCGGGATCGCGCTGACAAGACCGCAGACGCGGCGTCGCGCTCCGCCTAGCGTGTGCGGTGCGCCCGGCGCGGATTCGTCACAGGCGACGGATCCGGCCGGACGCCCGATGCGAAGGAGCAGGCCATGACGAACAACCCGCAGATGCCGCTGGTTCCGGAGGATCCGGAGGATGCGCTCTCCGATCCGCCGCTCGTCGAGGACCCGGACGGCCACGAGAAGCTCGACCCGGATCGCAACGAGGACGAGATCGACAGCGCCGACGCCGATCGGATCGCGGCTGAGACCGATTCCGACGACCGCGAGAGCTGACCGAAGCCGTTCCCCCATGAGCGTCGCGGGATGCCCCACGGCGCCGTCGAGCCTGCGAGGAGACCCATGAACCCGACGCTGTCCGCACCGGCGACCGCGACCACCTTCACCGCTCGCGGCCCCCTGAGCGCCGCGCTGCTCGACATGCTCACGGGCGCGGCCGACGACGACATCGTGGCGCTCGCCGAGCGGGCGGTCGGGGAAGCGGATGACGTCCTCCGCGACGACGACGTGCAGCTCTCGCTCTTCGTCCTGTATGCCTCGGCGTACGGATCCGTCGCGGAGCTGGATCCGCGTCTCGAGTGGGATCCGCGGCTGATCGCGGGGCGGTGCGTTCTGGAGCGCGCGTTCGAGGCGGCGCTGCGAGAGGTCGTCCGGGTGGATCCGCTGCCCGAGTGCTCGCAGGGAGCAGTCGCCTCGGCGCTGTTCGCGCTGACCTCGGCCGATGCGGGGCCCAGTCTCTCCCGCCACCTGGCGAAGAAGGCCACGCGGGAGCAGGCCCTCGAGTTCCTGATCCAGCGGTCGATCTACACGCTCCGCGAGGCGGATCCGCATTCGTGGGCGATTCCGAGGCTGCAGGGGCGGGCGAAGGCCGCGCTCGTCGAGATCCAGGCCGACGAGTACGGCGGAGGTCGGCCCGATCGGGTGCACGCCGAGATCTTCGCGAAGGCGCTGCGAGGGGCGGGCCTCGATGACCGCTACGGGGGCTATGTGGACGCGGTACCGGCGATCACTCTCTGCGCGCTCAACACGATGTCGATGTTCGGACTGAACCGCAGGCTCGCGGGCGCGATCGTCGGCCATCTCGCGGCGTTCGAGATGACGTCGTCGATCCCGAACCGGCTCTACGGCGACGGTCTGCGCCGGCTCGGCTTCGACGACGACGTGACCGACTACTTCGACGAGCACGTCGAAGCCGACGCCGTGCACGAGCAGATCGCCGCGCGGGATCTCGCCGGTGCGCTCGCCGAGGACCAGCCGCAGCTGCTGCCCGACATCATGTTCGGGGCGGCGGCCTGCCTGACCGTCGACGGCTACGTCGGCGCGCACCTGCTCGAGGCGTGGGAGCGCGGCGAATCGTCGCTGCGCACCCCGGAGGCCGTCGCATGAAGGCCGTGCCCGCCACCATCAGCCCGTATCCCGACGGGCCGCTCATCGTTCGCGGCGACGTCGAGCTGGTGGCGGCCGACGGCACGCCGATCTCCGCACGTCGGCGCACGGTCGCCCTGTGCCGCTGCGGGCTGTCCACGATCAAGCCGTTCTGCGACGGGACGCACAAGGCGGCGGGATTCCGGGCGGAGTGAATGGCGACCACCTTCGGCATCGAAGAGGAGTTCCTGCTCCTCGACCCCGCGACCCTGACGCCGGTGGAAGGCGCCGCGCAGGCGGTCGCCGAGCTCGACGACGGTCGGAGCGACGGCACCGTCGCCCGGGAGTTCCTGTGCTCGCAGATCGAGTACGCGACCCCGGTGTGCACGAGCGCGTCGGAAGCCCGCGACGCCCTCCTGGACTTCCGGTCGCGGCTCGGTCGATGGGCCGCCGAGGCGGGCGCGATCGCCGCCGGAACGGGCACGTCGCCGGCCGGCCGCCTGCCCACGACCATCAGCTCCGGCGAGCGGTATGCGCAGATCTCGCACGAGGTCACCGCGCTCGTCGGCGAACATCACATCGGCGGATTGCATGTGCACGTCGGCATCGACCGTGAGGCGGGCCTCCTCGCGTCCAACGCGTTGCGCGGATGGCTGCCCGTCCTGCTCGCCCTGTCGGGCAACTCGCCCCTCTGGAACGGAGACGACACGGGCTACGACAGCTGGCGCGCGATCCACTCCCGCCGTTGGACGACCTACGGGATCCCCCCGGTCTTCCGTGACCTCGAAGACTACGATGCGACGGCCGCGGCGCTGGTCGGCATCGGCGCGACCACCGATCCGCGGGCGATCAACTGGAATCTGCGCCTCTCCACGCGGTTTCCCACCCTGGAGGTTCGGGTCTGCGACGCACAGCTCGACGCCGAGTCCGCGGTCGGCCTGGCGCTCGTCATCCGGGCGCTCGTCGACTCCGTGCGGGAATCGGGTGCCACGGGCGTTCAGGATCGAGCGCCGTGGGATGCGGCGCTCTGGCATGCCGCGCGGCACGGTCTTGGCGGCACACTGGCGCACCCCGACACGGGCCGCCTGGCGCCGGCGGGAGACGTGCTGCGAGCTCTGCGCGAGCGCATCGCACTGCACCTCCACGGCGACGAGGTCCGTGCGGTGGAGGGTCTGCTCGGCCGCCGGCTCACCGGCGCGGGCGCGCAGCGCGCCGCACATCGGACGGGGATCCCGGCTCTCGCAGGCCTGTACCGGGAGCAGCTCGTCCGCTGAGTTCCGAAGAATCTTCCTGGCGACCGATGAGTTTCGCGGATCCGGTGTCTCTGCACCTGTGTACGCACTTCTTCTGCCCGGAAAGGAACGCCCATCCGCTCGCTCATCGACTCGTCGAACGTGCTGCTGCAGTGCGCGCCGGCGCAGTGATGGCCGGGCGGCCCGATCCTTTCGTGCCAGAGCCGATCCTCTCGCGTCAGAGGTCGAGCGTGGCCTCGTCGGGGAGCAGGATCCCGCCGGAGGTGTTGGCCGAGTTCGCGTAGGCCTGCACGCGTCGCGGATCGATCTCGGGCGGTGTCGGGTCGGTGAACTCGAACCGCAGCGGGATGGAGGGGTGCAACCAGATCGTGGAGCGTCCGAGCGGCTGGGTGCCGTCGTGGCGCCAGGACAGCGTGAAGCTCTCGTTGCGGCGCAGCTTCGTCGCGATCACGACCTTCAGGTGGGCGAGGGCGACGTCTTCGATCTCGATCGGATGCTCGGATCCGCCGTAGTAGAGGGTTGCCATGCTCCGGACGCTACGCCTTTCGATCGGATCCTGGGGGCTGACGCGCAAGATCATCGGTGATGATCCGACTGCCATCGACCGGCGAGGACCCGGGCCGGTGGCTATCCGGCCCGGGTCCTCGAGGTTCCGCGGCTTGGCGGGAATCCTGAAGCCTGGGATCCCGCATGCGCCCGGAACTTCCTCCTGTGTCCATCTCCCGGTGACGAGCACGACGTTAGCGGTGTTCGGTCGCGGCGCGGAGGGGGTTGACCGGGCGCGACGTTCAGGCTAGGAAGCGCTACTGCACCGACCATCCGCCGTCGGAGGCGAGAATCGCCCCGTTGATGTTCACGGCGTCGTCCGAGAGCAGGAACGTGATCGACGCGGCGAGGTGCTCGGCCGTCGCGACCGTCGGGATGGCCTGCTGGAACGAGGCGAGCCGGCCGGATCCGTATTCGGACATGTGCGGAGGCATCGGGATGCCGGTCGCGACGCCGCCGGGGGCGACGGAGTTCACGCGGATCCCCTTCGGCCCGTACATGAACGCCGCCGACTTCGTGACGCCGATGATGCCGTGCTTGCTGGCCGTGTAGGCGTTGCCCGACGCGTTGCCGCGCAGGCCGGCCTCGCTCGAGACGTTGAGGATGGATCCGCGTCGCGCCGCCTCCATGATCGGGAGGACGGCGCGCATGAGCTTGAACGGCGCGGTGAGGTTGATCGCGATCACGCGGTCCCACACGGCGTCGGGCGTTTCGCCGGCGGGGGAGAAGTCGTCGTTGATCCCGGCGACGTTCGCCAGACCGTCGATGCGGTCGCCCGCGGCGGCGACGACTCGGTCGATCGCGTCCTGCTGAGTGAGGTCGCCGGCGACCGTCACGATGCCGGGGAGATCCGCAGCGAGTGCGTCGAGCTTGTCGGCCGCGATGTCGCACGCGATGACGCGGCCGCCCTCGCGGGAGATGCGGGATGCCGTCGCCCTGCCGATGCCCGAGGCAGCGCCTGTGACGATGACGGTCTTGCCGGCGAAGCGGCCGGGGGTCGTCTGCTCGGTCCAACCGGTCGGAGTGGTGTCTTCGGGGATCTCGCCGCCGTTCGCCGCCCGCACGAGGTCGTCGACCACGGACTGCGGCATCGCGCCCTGGCTCATCACGACGAGCTGCTGCAGGGGCAGCCCCAACACGGGGGTGAGCGAGTCGGCGCTCGCCCCGGACTGCGCCAGCAGCCCGCGGATCAGGTCGCCGCCGGTCGGATCGGCCAGCCAGTCGCCGATGGAGGAATTCGCGGTCAGGGCCATGGGTGTCTCCTTCGTTCGCGGTGGATCCGGTTCGTCGCATCGCTCTCTTCGGACTTGCGATCGGGCTCGGACTGCGATGAGGTTTCGCAACGGTGCGTCCACTTATTGAGTAGCGTACACCTCGCTACTCTCGGAGGGTGCCCCGTCCCCGCAGTGAGAACGCCCGCCAGGCGGTGCTGGCGGCGATGCGCGCCGCGCTCGCCGCGGACGGTTACGCCGCGGTGACCATCGAGGGCCTCGCCGCCGAGGCGGGAGTCTCGAAGCAGACCATCTACCGCTGGTGGCCGTCGAAGGCGGCGATCCTCGGCGAGGCGCTGCTGGAGGGCGCGCTGCCCGGTGCTGAGGCTGATCTGCCGTTCTCGTCGGATCTCGCCGCGGATCTGCGGTCGTGGTTCACGACGGCGGGGGAGCACCTGTCCCGCGCGGAGAACGTGGAGCTCGCTCGCGCACTGATCGCGGTGACCGCGACGGATCCGGAGCTGGGAGAAGCACTGAACCATCGGTTCGCGGATCCGATCGTGTCGTGGATCGTCGCCCGGGTCACCCGCGCACAGGAGGACGGTTCGGTGCGTGCTGACGTGGATCCGGCTGCCGTCGCCGACCAGTTCGTCGCCGCGACCTCCTACGCGGCGCTGCTCGGTAGGCCGCTGACGGCGGATCGCGTGGAGGGTCTCGTGGACCTGGTGATGCGCGGGGTTGCGGCCCACTGATGCCGTCCCCTGCGGTCGTTGAGCGAGCGCAGCGAGACGAAACGCGGCACCGGGTCTGCCTGCCGCTGGTCGTTGAGCGAGCGAAGCGAGACGAAACGCGGCACCCTTCCGGAGCCATGCCTGTGGATAACTCCCCCGGCGCCGACCCGGATCCGGTTACGTTGTGGGAGTGAACCCTCGACGCACCGCTCTCGTGACCACGGCCGGCCGTGCCGGCCGCCGCCGGGGGTCGCTTCGAGCGAGCATCGCCGTGGTGCTCGTTGCCGCCGCCGTCGGTCTTGCGGGTTGCACGCCCGGCCCTGCGCCGAAGCCCACGCCCACCCCGCTGTTCACGAGTGAGGCCGAGGCGTTCAAGGCCGCAGAGCAGGTGTACCGGGACTACACGGATGCGGGAAACGCAGGCAGGAACGGCAGTTCTAGCGCGGACCCTCAGAAGTACCTTGCTGGATCAGCCCTTGACGATGACATCAAATCAAGACGCGAACTCAAGGATGCCGGTCTCAAAGTGACCGGCAACCTCGTAGTCCGCTCATTCTCTGGGAAAGACTATGACCAGGAGTCCGACTCAGTCTCCGCGGTGGTTTGCGTGGGAGCTAGCGATACCCGCGTCACGAACGAGAACGGGGCGGATGTAACGCCCGCTGATCGTCCCAGTGTGTCAGCCGTAGCAGTTAGCTTCGCGCGAGCAGGCAAGGGTGCGGGGTTGGTCATCATCAAGTCGGAAGGGTCGGCCGAGCCATGCTCACCGGCAACACCGTAGTTAGTCATCTGGTCATTGCTGCGGTCGTGGCGGTCGGTACGGTTACGCCGTCAATGGGACCGATCGTCCACAGCGAACTATGCAGCCAAGAAGTCCTGGCGGTTTTCGGTAAGTGCCCGCAGGCCAATAGTGACTCGGTCACCCTGACCGGCAAACAGACAACGTCTGACGACGGCTGGGATCCAACACCGGGTGGCAACGGCCCGTTGATCGAAGGCGCTGGATCGGACGAGCTGTGGTTCCCGGAACCGCCAGCACCTGTCAACATCTACGACACCTGTCGCGATGACGTCCACGAGTACCAGAGCTGTCTCGGTGGCATCCGTGTCGATACTCCGACCACTCCGGCGCCGTCAGCGCCGGCAGTTCCTGGAACTCCGGGCTGGAGCGCCACCGTCACCGACGTCGCGCGCTTTGTTCCCACGAACGCAACGGTCGCCGGCGAACCCGACAACATCGCGGTCGTCGGACTCCCTGCAAACTTCCTCAGCACCGCCAAGACCGAGACGGTCCCGGGCGCGATCCTCGGTCGGGCGCTCACCATCCGGTTCACGCCCGTGAGCTACGCCTTCGACTACGGCGATGGCGAGCAGCGCACGAGCACGACGCCTGGCACGGCCTGGGACGCGAGCGGTCAAGCACAGTTCACGCCCACCGATACGAGCCACGTCTACAAGCAACCCGGCACCTACACCGTGAGTGTCACGGTCACCTACGCCGCGGACGTCGACCTCGGCACCGGCTGGATCCCGATCAACGGCACACTGAACGGCCCGCCCGCGAGCCAGCAGATCCGCGTCGTCAAAGCGCACACGGCGCTGGTCCAGGGCACCTGCCTTGAGCGGCCCAGCGCCCCCGGCTGCTGACTCGAAACCGAGCCGCCGCCGAAACCGAGCCGCCGCCGAAACCGCCCGCTTCAGACCCGTTCGCTGCGCCGCTCCCGGATCCGCGGGCCTTCGGAGGACGCGGCCTGGGCGGAGAGGTTCCCGCGCGCGGGCATCCGGAAGTTCAGCGGCACCGAGCTGCGGAACTCCGAAGCGAAGCGTCCTGTGCCGTGCAGGTCGGCGCCGAGCTCCCGCACCGTCGTGACGAGCTGCGTGAGCTGGTGCGACGAGGGGCCGGCGGGCCCGCCCGTCTGTGCGTCGAGGAGCGCCTTCTGGATCGTGCGGACCGACGCGATCCGGGTCGGCTGCGCGTTCGCGGTCTCGTCGAGGCCTCCGGTCCACACCCGTGCGTCGGGGTGAGAGTAGAACACGCAGGTCTGCAGATAGGGCGCGGATCCATGTCGCGCGGAGAGGTGCTGGTAGAACCGGCGCGCCTGCCGCCGCACCTGCGCGGCGGGGGAATCGGATCCGAGCAGGGTGCGCACATCGAGGCGTTCGCCGCCGTCCCGCGACACCGCGATCGCGAACGACGAGGGCAACGCGTTCTCGTCGAAGAGCACGCCGAGCGCGCCCGCGAGAGACGACGGCTTCTTGCCGTCGAGGATGAGACCCTTCCAGTTCTTGCTGTCGACCAGCACGACCGCCTTTTCGGTGATCACCAGGTGGTCGAGCTGCGCGCAGTACGGCGCGATGGATCCCTCGTCGCGCGGGGAGAACACGATGTTCGTCGCGACGATCGCGTCGAGCCCCGCCGCCTCGCACGCGTCCACGAGCACCTCGCGCGACGCGAGCTCCCAGCGCAGCCCGCGCCCGGCGAGCAGCCGGGACCCCTCCTCATTCGCGACCGCCGCGTCGCGCTCGGCGGTGAGGGCGCGCACCTGCTCCTCGTGCGCCTCGAGGCGCTGCGTCATCTCGGCGTCATGCCGCGTGGTCAGTGTGGCGAGTGTCTCGCTATGGGTGCTCTGCAGCTCGCGCGTGGCACTGGCCTGGCGCTCGACGAGCGAGCTCTCCTCGTCGGCGTAGCGACGCTGCAGTTCGTCCCTCGTGCGGCGGTTGCGCCTGATCAGAACCCACGCCGTGAGCGCGAACGCGACCAGCAGCACGGCGACGATGACGAGCAGGACCAGCGTGGAGATCTCCATCCGTCCAGCCAACCAGTGGCCGCCGACTTTCCCGGCGCGTCGCCCGCGCGTGGCGCAGATGCCTCGACTGTTTGCGGTGATTGACCGGTCGGCTAACGTAACGAGCAGGGGGATGCGAGATGCAGATCGGCAGTTTGGCGGACATCATCGCCGCGCTCGGAGGTGTGGGGGCGGCGCTCGTGAGCGTTCTCGCTCTGCGTACGGCACTGGCTGCGAACCGGACTGCCGAACGCACACGGGCCGAGGCTAAGTCGTTCGCCGACGAATCCAATGCGCGCGAGCAGCGCCGACAGCTCGCGACCGTTGCGAAGCAGCTGCAGGCCTGGTGGGTCGTCTGGACTGACGGCCAGAAGCGTTTCGGCATACTGGTGACCAACGCCGGAGAAGGGGCAACGGTGTTTCGCAATGTCCGGATCGAAACGGTGGGCAATGCCAATGTCCACGGATCACGAGGACACATCACCTTCACTTCGTTGCCCCCAGGGTCGTATGTGATCCCGAGCAACGCGGCCGGCTCGGAGAAGCCGTGGGCGGACACCGAAGTCGTCTCGCGCGCGGTCGTGTATGAACCACTCGTCAAGGCGCGCAACTACTCTGTCACGAAGATCTCGTTCGAGGACCCGATGCGCGAGAAGTGGATCTGGACACCTGAGGATGGCCTAATTCCGGGAGGGTGAGTCTCGCGGCTGTCGATGTTCCGTCGGCCCGGTGGCCTCCCGTCGCCGGCGGCGCGCCCGGTGTGCTCCCTGATCGGTCGCGAACGGTTTTTGCGGCCTCGGGCCCGCTAGACGGGGGTACTTCGCACGGGTCGACTCGAGCTTTGCGCAGCGCGATGTCCGTAGCAGAGGCGATACGGTACAGCCATGGCGCGCTCCCGACCACGAGCAGAACAAGACGCGATCCGTGAGGACGTGTTTCGCTGGCTCGACGCCCGACGTGACGCTGGCGCGTACGAATACAGCCGTGAGCAGCTGATCAGCTATTCGTATCGGGGTGAACGAATACCACTTCTGGACACGGGGCGTGGAATTCGCAATCCTGGCGACTTTGATTCGACACTGACTCTCATGACTAGCTCGAAAGAAACAGCCTATTCGGATGGAATCAGCCCACAAGGGCTCGTGACGTATTCGTATCAGTCTCGCGAAGGTGGAGACAATGTCAAGCTCGGCAATGCGTACACCCAAGGTGACCCCCTAGTCTATTTCCTCGGTGTCCGGCCAGGCCATTTCGTCGCATTCTATCCTGTATATATCGTCGCGGACGATCCGGCGACGCGGCAGGTTACGTTGGCGCTTGACGAATCACTGCGCTATTTCGACGATCCCTTGCATCTCAAGGAATACGAGCGCAGGTATGCCGAGCGTCTTACGCGCACGCGACTTCATCAGCCCATGTTCCGTGCGCGAGTCATGCGAGCGTATAAGTCCTCGTGCGCAATTTGCGAATTGAAACACCCAGAACTGCTGGACGCGGCGCACATTATTGCGGACGCTCAGGCCGGCGGCGCAGCCGAAATTACGAACGGTCTGGCGCTATGCAAGATCCATCACGCATCTTACGATCGGAATCTCCTGGGCATCACACCCTCGTACGAGGTTCGCATCGATCGGGATCTGCTGGAAGAGGTCGACGGGCCGATGCTGCGTCACGGCTTGCAGGACATGCACGGAAGAGTGCTGAGAGTTCCGGATCGACCGACTGAACAGCCGTCCAGGGAGCGCCTTGCCGAGCGGTTTGCTCAGTTTGCTGCGTAACGCGACCTCTTCATAGAGCTAGAGCCTTGAGGCTCACGGACGCCGGTCGCGGAGGAGTCTGTGAACAGACGGTACGTCCGCGGGTGCCCATTCGACATCTAGCAGGTGTGCGCGGTCAATCCAGCGGAGCTCTGAGTGCTCGCTTGCCAGGGGCGCTCCAGCGATGAGGGACGCGAAGAAGGTTGAGAGCTCGATTGTGGCGAAGCCGTATGCGTGGAGGGTTGTTTCGATGTGTCGGCCAACCTGGACCGTGCAGCCCAGCTCCTCCGTGATCTCGCGTCGAAGCGCGGCCTCCGGCGTCTCGCCAGGCTCGATCTTTCCGCCGGGGAACTCCCACAGACCCGCGAGAGACTGCGAGGCACCGCGACGGGCAGCTAACACGCGTTCTTCCTCGACGATGACCGCGCCAACGACTCTGATTCTCTGCTGCTCGTCGTTCATGGACGGCAGCGTAGCGGTGTTATGGGGAACGTGAGCCATGGGTGGCGTTTACGGGCGGGCGAAGACCAATGAGATAGTCTCGCATCGCCAGGGTAAAGCAGAAGACTTAATAGAAGCGGCTGCAGCTTGTATTAATGATCTCCAATTTGGACCGGATCCAGCCACGGGCGGATACTCGACCCGTCCCGGACGTCGATCCCGACCGGGTCCAACAATGAACTCGACCTCCTCTTCTCCGACTGCGGCTTCCGACCGCAGCATCGCCGTCGTCGGTGCCGGACGCCTCGGCGGCGTGCTCGCGCGCGCGCTCACGGAAGCCGGGTTTACGGTGAGCGGACCGCTCGGCCGCGACGACTCCACGCCGGCCGTCGACATCGCGATCCTGTGCGTGCCCGACGCGGCGATCCACGACGCCGCGGCAGCAGCTCGTCCGCACGCACCGCTCGTCGGCCACGTCTCCGGGGCGACGGGGCTCGACGACGTCGACTTCAGCATCCACCCGTTGCAGACCTTCACGGGATCCGAGCCACCCAGCGTCTTCCACGGCATCGGCGCCGCGATCGACGGGCGCACGCCGGAGGCGCTCGCGACTGCGGAGAGCGTTGCTCGCGCGCTTGGTGCGCAGCCGTTCCAGGTCGACGATGCGCACCGTGCCGGGTACCATGCGTCCGCCTCGATCGCCTCGAACCTCATCCTTGCCGTGCTCGACGCGGCCGAGAGGGTCGCCGGATCCGCGGGGATCGACGCGGGCGAGGCACGCGCGATCCTCGCGCCGCTCGTGCGGCAGACCGTCGAGAACTGGGCCGATCGCGGTGCCGCGGAAGCCCTGACCGGGCCGATCGCTCGCGGGGATGAGGCCACCGTCGCACGGCAGCGAGCGGCCATCGCGGCGCGTAACCCGGAGCTTCTGGAGCTCGTCGATGCGCTGACTGCTCAGACCCGTGTGCTGGCCGATGCTGCAAGCGACCGCGTTTCGTCTCGCTCCGCTCGCTCAACGACCCCGGATGCCGAGAGGGCCCGCGCATGAGGATCATCCGAACGATCGCCGAGATCCGCGAGATCGTCCGTGACGCGAAGCGCCAGGACAAGACCGTCGGACTCGTCCCGACCATGGGCGCCTTCCACGCCGGTCACCTGTCGCTGATGAACGAGGCCCGGAATAACAACGACCTCGTGGTCGTGTCGCTGTTCGTCAACCCGACGCAGTTCGGCCGGAACGAAGACCTCAGCCGCTATCCGCGTGACGAGGCCCGCGACGCCGCGATGGCGGAGGAACAGGGCGCCGACATCCTGTTCGCACCCGAGCCCGCGGAGATCTACCCCGACGGCTTCGCCACCACGATCCACATCGCCGGCATCACCGATGTGCTCGACGGCGCGAGCCGTGGCGCGCACCACTTCGACGGCGTCGCCACGGTCGTCGCCAAGCTGTTCGGCATCGTCGCCCCCGACGTCGCCTACTTCGGGCAGAAGGACGCGCAGCAGGTGCTCGTGGTGCGCCGCCTCGTGCGCGATCTGAACCTCGACGTGCGGATCGAAGCCTGCCCCATCGTGCGCGAGGCCGACGGGCTGGCCATGAGTTCGCGCAACGTCTACCTCGACCCCGAGGCGCGACGGCGCGCGACCGCACTGAACCGCGCGCTCGACGCGGCGCAGGCGCTGGCGGACGCGGGGGAGCGCGACTCCGGCGCCCTCATCACTGCGGCCGGCGCGATCCTCGCCGATGCCGGCATTGACCCCGAGTATCTCGAGCTCCGCGACGCCGAGATCCTGCGCCCCGTCACCCGCCTCGACGGCGAGGCGCTGCTCGCGGTCGCCGCGAACGTGGGCGCCGCCCGCCTGATCGACAACCACATCCTCCGTTCTGCTGACAGGAGAGGCGACGCCTGATGCGACGCACCATGCTGAAGTCGAAGATCCACCGCGCGACGATCACCGGATCCGACCTGCACTACGTCGGATCCATCACGATCGATCCCGACCTGCTCGAGGCGGCCGACATCCTTCCGCACGAGCAGGTGCACGTGGTCGATGTCGACAACGGATCCCGCTTCGAGACGTACACGATCGCCGGAGAGCGCGGATCCGGAGTGATCCAGGTCAACGGCGCCGCCGCCCGCCTGGTGCACACGGGCGACACCGTGATCGTCATCTCGTACGCCGACTACTCCGCCGAAGACCTCGCCGACTACGCCCCGACCGTGGTGCACGTCGACAGGGCGAACGCGATCATCCAGGTCGACTCCGCCGTGGACCAACTGCTGACGGGAATCGCACGATGAGCGCGCATGCTGCACCCACGCGCAGGCTCACGCTGAGCGACCTCGCCGCGAAGAAGGCCGCGGGCGAGCCGATCGTCATGGTCACCGCATACGACCACCCCGGCGCGCAGATCGTCGAGGCTGCCGGCGTCGACATTGTGCTCGTGGGCGACTCCGCCGCGATGACGGTGCTCGGCTACGACAGCACGGTGCCCGTCTCGGTCGACGAGATGATCATGCTCACCAAGGCGGTTCGCCGCGGGCTCACGAAGCCGCTGCTCGTCGCGGACCTGCCGTTCGGGTCGTACGAGACCTCCGACGCGCAGGCCCTCGCCACGGCCCAGCGCTTCGTGAAGGAGACGGGCTGCGACCTGGTCAAGATCGAGCGCGGCGGCACCTCGGTGCACCGCGCGCGGGCGCTGGTGGAGGCCGGGATCCCCGTCGTCGGCCACGTAGGACTCACCCCGCAGACGGCGACGTCGCTCGGCGGCTACCGCGCGCAGGGTCGCACGGCTGATGCGGCGCTGTCGCTCATGGACGACGCCCTCGCCCTGCAGGACGCGGGCTGCGCGCTGCTCGTCGTCGAGGCTGTGCCGAGCGAGGTCACCGCCGCGCTCATGCCGCTCCTCGACATCCCGGTGATCGGGATCGGAGCCGGATCCGCCACCGACGGGCAGGTGCTCGTTTTCCACGACCTGCTCGGCATCTACGACGGCGGCCCGGCGAAGTTCGTCAAGCGGTATGCGGACCTGCGCACCGCGGCGATCGACGGTGTGACGGCCTACGCCGATGAGGTGCGCGACCGCGCATACCCGGCGCCGGAGCACACCTACTCGATGCCGGCCGAAGAGGCTGCCCGGCTGCGCGAGCTTCTCGCGGGGCGGTGATGGAGTCGGGCTGATCCGCGAACCCGGCGAGCTGATGGTCGTGCGCCAGGCTCGGAGATGTGCACGATCTTCGGAGGGATGCGCCGGATCCGTCCGAAGAACCTGCACAAATCCGAGGTGACCGTGCACCTGGAGGCGCCGCGCTAACGGGTGGCGAGCGCGCCGACGCCCTCGGTGAGCACCACCGCCCCGAGGCCGATCACCACGATCGAGGCCGCAATCCCGATGATCCGGGTTGCGCGCGGTCCGATCAGGTGGCCGAACGCCGCTCCCGCGCCGGCGAGCAGGAGCTGCCATGCGAACGACGCGATCCCGGCGGCGGCTACGAAGACCACCGGCCCCGCCACCGAGGTGCTGCGCGCCGTGACCGCGCCGCCGAGCGCGATGAAGTAGATCAGCGTCATCGGGTTGATCGCGGTGAGGCCGAAAAACCGGCCGAAGGCGCGCAGCGCGGAGATCCTGCCGACCTCGGGCGCCGCGGATCCTGGATCCCGCCGGATCCGCAGCAACTGCAGGATCCCGATCGCGACGACGAGGACCCCGGAAGCGATCAGGAACGGGCCGCGGAAACCCTCGATCGCGGAGGCGAGGAGAGCCCCGGTCGCGGTGGCGACCGCGCAGTAGAGCAGGTCGACTGTCGCCACACCGGCGGCCGCGGCGGCGCCGACGCGGAAGCCGTTCACGATGCCCTCGCGCAGCAGCAGGGCGCCGATCGCGCCGAGCGGCATCGCCACGCCGAGCCCGGCCAACGTGCCGGCCACGGCGGGCACCCATAATCCGTCCATGGAGTCCAGTGTGGCGGGAGCGTCGGAGCTGAACAGGGATTCTCGCTGCCGCACGACTATTCTGACCAGCGTGGACGCGCTTGACGAACAGATCATCGGTCTTCTTGAAGAGAATGCGCGCCGATCGTTCAGTGACCTCGGGCGCACGATCGGGCTCAGCACCAACGCCACCGCGGCGCGCGTGCGACGCCTCGAGGAGAGCGGCATCATCCTCGGCTATACGATCCGCGCCGGCGGCGATGCCCCCGATCCGCGGGGCGGGCTGGAAGTGTTCATCGACGTACGGCTGGACGACGCGACCGACTTCGACGTGTTCGCGGAGCGCGTCGGGTCGATCGCCGAGATCGTCGATGCCGTGCACATGACCGGCCCCTACGACGGGATGGTGCGCGCGTTCACCCGCGACACCGCCTCGCTCGATCGCCTGCTCCGGCGGCTGAAGAAGGAGTGCGGCGCCGCGCAGACACAGACCCGGGTGGCGCTGCGCTCCCGCTGACGGGGCGCTGCGGTCGCCCGAGGCGCGATCGGCAGGGAGGCAGGCCTCGCCGCGATTTCAGATCAGCCGGCGCAGCGCTTCCTCGAGTGTCACGCCCTGCGCGTCGGCACGGTCGCGAAGGCGGGCGTGCTCCTCGGCGCTGAGCGTCACCCGCAGCTCGATCGGGGTCGCGTCGGCGGGGAGGTCGAGCGCGTCGAGCAGGTCCGACGCCTCGGCCCAGAGTGCGGGCGCCGGAGTGGCGGAAGAGGCGACGACGGGGAGGGAGAAGGATGCCGTGGAGGGCGGCGACGTGCGAGCGTCCTGGGCGTGGGGCGAGGTGGTGGCAGGTGTCGGCGCCGATGTCGCAGCCTCCGCAAGGCCGCCGGTGAACCCCGGGCCGCGGTCCGGATCCTGCTTCCGCTGATACGCGGTCGCGGCGGCGTTCGCGCGCTGATCCGCGGCCTCGTTGAGGGGGTGTCCGGCGTGGCCCTTGACCCAGGTGAACGACACGTCGCGGCCGCGCAGGGCCTCGTCGATGCCCTCGAGCAGGTCGCGGTTGAGCACCGGCCCGCCGTCGGACTTGCGCCAGCCCTTGCGCTTCCAGCCCGGCATCCACTTGGTCACGGAGTCGATCACATACCGGCTGTCACACTCGATCACGAGCTTCTCGCCGGCCGCGCCCACGGTCGCCTGCAGCAGTTCGAGCACGGCCCGCAGCTCGCCCTGGTTGTTCGTGCCATGGGGGGATCCGCCGGCGGCCCAGTTGTCGTCGTCGATGTACCAGGCCCAGCCGTTGGGTCCGGGGTTTCCCAGGGCGGATCCGTCTGCCGCGGCGGTGATCGTCATCCCTCAACCGTAGGGTGTGGCGGGTGGTGGGTCGGGCGTGGCGGGAGCGGGACCCGCGTGCGACGTAGAGCTCGGCCACGGACCGCAATCGACGGTCGGCGGAGCTGGTCCCGGATTGCAGTCGCCCTATTTTCGAACGACTTGGCCAGGTTCTCGTAGGATCGCGCGCGCCTCTGGAGCCAGTAACCCAGCGCAATTGCACCGAGGATGAACATCACCGTGGGCATGCTCCCCGCGCCGTTGTCAGTGACCATCGCTGAGATCGAATTGCCGATAAATGCGGAAAAGACAAGGATGATCCCAGCGCCGGACCAAGTGTGAGCTTGTGAGATCGCCTCAGCGCGACGCGCGTATCGGAGCGCGTCAGCAGCGACGGAAACCGAGGTTGGGTCAGGGAAGCTTGGCCGGGAACCCTTTGGCCAAGGCCGATCAGCCAGATCTTTCTCTTCCTCACTCATCCCTGAGAAATAGGGCGCAGACTTGCTGGTTCTGCTGATTCGCAACAGCCCCCTGAAAACGAGCGAATCAATGAAGATTAGCGTCAGAACGAGCGCCCCAGCGATCGGGAACCGCAAAGCTCCAAACGGGTTCTGAAGTACACCTATCAAGGCGAGCGTCAAAACCAAGCTAGCGATCGCACATTGCCCCGCTCGAGAACGAAAGATCCCTGCGAACCCGTCGCGCACACGATTGCGCGGTCCGATAAAGCCTGCGGTCGCGCAGAGGAACTCCAACGCTCGGAGCATGAACATCAGCGAGAGGCCGACGATCGCCACGGCGAGAGCTTCGGGGAGGATCCGCTCAATGGGTGTACGCAGCGTCGGTGCGACGAGCCAAGTTGCTACCAAGGCTGGCGGAGCGATCGAAGGGATCGCAAGCAGCATCGAGGCAAACCACAGGGTGAGGCTCGTTAGCATGGCGCCACGGCCGACGGCGACGGTTCTTCCGTATCGAGTCTTGAATGCCATGGCTGGACAGTAGGGCGAGTGTCTGACATCGGGTTCGTGCCTTCCGACCGACCCCTAACGTTGTAGCGGCTATTTGTCGCAGCCGATCCCGTCACCGTCGCGATCGAGGTCGTAAATGTCGGTGCCGACCACCCGCACGGGACCCTGCACGTAGGCGGGACCGTTCCCGCTGCCGCCGGCGCAATCGACGTCGCTGGCGATGGGGACGCACGCGTCGGCGTAGTTCGGGTCGCACTGGCCGGCGGGCTCCTGGGCGACCAGCGGTGCGGGCGCCGCGACCTGCTGCTCCCGCGTGCCGTTCGCCGTCACCTCGGTGATCGGCGCCACGGTGACGGTCTCCTTGACGGCGGTCCGGCCGATTTCCTTGCCGTCCACCTTCGTCACACGGTACGTCGTGACCTTGGATCCCTCGACACCCGCCGTGACGATCGCCGTGGTGCCGAGGTCGCGCTCGGGGTCGTCCACCGTCGAGCGCTCGAAGGGGATCGCTGTCACGACGTCTACCGTCTCGAACGTGGTCGGGACGGGTGTCGGCGTCGGGGTCGTGGCAGCGAATGCCTGCGGGGTCGCACTCGGCGTGACGGCCGCGGTGACCGTCGCGGGACGCGTGGCGCCGTTCGCAGCGCCGCCGCCGATCAGGAGCAGCGCGGCGGCGCCCAGTACCAGCAGGCCCGAGGTGCGCGATCGCAGTGAGAGCCGCGGCGCGCCGCCGCGGATGAAGACGTAGACCGCGAGACCGATCGCGGCCAGGAGGATCAGGGCCCACAGTACCGGCGTGATCCTCGCAAGCACGCCGCCGAGCACCATGACGCCCAGGATGACGAGTGCGGTCACCCACCACGGGCGGCGCCGGGAAGCGGTCGAGGTCGCGAGTATGAGATCCGGTGGCGGTGCCGACCCCGGAAGAGTCGAGCCCGCGGAGACCGGTGCTGTCTGAGTCGTCCAGGCTGTGCCGTCCCACCAGCGCAGCTGTGAGCCGTTCTCGGGGTCGGGATACCACGCGGGGGCAGGTGCGGAAGCAGGCATTGCAGTCGCCGTTCGGGTCGGTCGGCATCGGGTTCCCGAATCCTATCGATCTGCTGAGAACGCGTCCACTGGATTCTTCCCTGCCGCCCTCCCGCGACCGTGCGCCGGGCGATCTCGCGGATCTGGGCGAGGCCGTCCTCGCCGCCGTCGTGCAAGTGGATGTCCACGTCCCGTCCGGTACGATCCGCGAGGCCGAAGACCGCGTCGAGGTGCCCGTGCAGGTCGCCCTCGAGCCCGCCGGGGTCGATGCCGCCCACGAGGTCGGTTCCCGCGCCGAGTGGGGCCGCCATGGCGTCGATCGTGCCGGGGTTCGTGAGTAGGCCGAACTGCGGGAACGCCACGATCTGCACGGTTATCCCGGACCGCCGCTCGGCGGCGGCGCGCACGTCGAGCACTCCCGCGTCGAGATGATCCGGATACGGTCTTCCCTTCCGATACATAGCGACATATCGTTGACTATCGCTCGACAGGACTCGGACCTGAGGAGGTCGTCATGGACAACAGCTACGCATCGCACGGTTTCGGCGGAATGGGGTTCGGCCCCGGTGGAGGGCGAGGCTTCGGCGGACGCCCGGGCATGAACCCGACCGCGGGACTCTGGGAGGCCATGGAGCATCTGCGCTCTGCCTTCGACCAGCGCCCGTCCACCCCGCGCATGGCCCGCGGAGACGTGCGCGCCGCAGTGCTCGCGCTCCTCGCTGAGCAGCCCATGCACGGCTATCAGATCATCCAGGAGATCGAGGAGCGCAGCGGCGGCTCGTGGAAGCCGAGTGCCGGATCCGTCTATCCGACGCTGCAGCTGCTCGCGGATGAGGGGCTCATCGAAGCGGCCGAGCAGGGCGGGCGCAAGACCTACTCGCTCACCGAAGCCGGTCGTGCGGTCGCGGACGAGGCCGGCACGCCGCCGTGGGAGAGCTCCGGCGCCCGCGCGGGTTCGGCATCCTTCGGAGCGCTGCCCAAGGCGGGGGTCGACCTCGCTGGCGCCGCGGCCCAGGTCGCACGTACGGGCACTCCGGAACAGGTGCAGCAGGCCATCGAGGTGCTCGACGAGGCCCGCCGCAAGCTGTACGCGATCCTCGCCGACTGATGGCGGGCGGTGACAGCGACGACTGGTTCCTGAGTCAGAGCCCGGACCAAGCGCCCGCCGCGACGACCCCGGTGCCTGCGCCGGAGGCCGCGCGAACGGACGCGTCTGCGGTGCGCCCGGAGGTGGCGCCCGCCTCCGCCGGGCCAGCCGCGCCTGTGCAGCCGTCGTCCACGTCCGCCGGGTCAGACGGGCCTGTGCGAGCATCGCCCGCCTCCGCGGGCCGGCCGGCTCCGGACACGGTGCCGGCTTCCGATGGGAGCGCGGCCCCGCGCGCCACGGCCGAGGCCCGCCCTCCGCTGCGCGCCAGGTACCGGCGGATCCTCGGGTTCGCCGCGCGCGTGCTCCTGCAGACGTGGTGGTTCGAACTCGCCCTGCCACGGATCGGCTTCGCGCGCGTCGCGGAGCGGTCACGCGAGCGCCGGATGCGGGTGCTCGCCCAGCGGTTCCACGCGCTCGCGGTCGAACTGGGCGGGCTGATGATCAAGGTCGGCCAGTTCATGTCCTCGCGCCTGGACGTGCTGCCGCCCGAGATCACGACGGAGCTCGAGGGCCTGCAGGATGAGGTCCCGCCGGTCCCGATCGCCGAGATCCGCGCGCTCGCCGAGGCCGAACTCGGTGTGCCGCTCGCCCGAGCCTTCGCCTCGTTCGACGACACCCCGCTCGCCGCGGCTTCGCTCGGGCAGGCGCATCGCGCCCGGCTGTCCGACCTGGACGCCGCCGACGCCGGGTTCGCCGACGTCGTGGTCAAGGTGCAGCGCCCCGGAATCGACCAGGTGGTCGCCACGGATCTCGCCGCACTGCGCCGGGTCGCGGGCTGGCTGCGACGCATCAGGTTCATCGCCGACCGGGTCGACGCGCCCGCGCTCGTCGAGGAGTTCGCGCAGACCAGCCTCGAGGAGATCGACTACCTGCACGAGGCCTCGGCCGCGGAGCGGTTCGCCGAGAACTTCGCCCACGACCCGCGGGTCGATGCGCCTTTGGTGGCCTGGGAGCGCACCACGCGTCGCGTGCTCACGCTCTCCGATGTCACCGCGATCAAGATCAACGACGTCGACGCCCTGCGCGCGGCCGGCATCGACCCCACCGACGTCGCCCGCGTGTTCGCCGAGGTCATGTTCGACCAGCTGTTCACGCACGGATTCGTGCACGCGGATCCGCATCCGGGCAACATTTTCGTCACCCCGCACCGGGCGGGCGGCGTGGGGATGCCCGGCGCTTCGACGGGCTCAGCGACCGGCTCCGTTCCCGCGACCGGCTCGGTTCCCGCGACCGGTGGGGTTTCCGCGACCGATGCGGCGCACCCCGCGGCCAGTGCGGCGCACCCCGCGTGGCGGCTCACGTTCATCGACTTCGGGATGATGGCGGAGGTGCCCGAGGGGATCCGGCATGGGCTGCGCACGCTGTTCATCGCCGCAGCCTCCCGCGACGGGAAGGGCATGGTCGCCGCGGCTCAGGAGATCGGCGTGCTCATGCCCTCCGCCGAGAACCGCGAGCTGGAGCGGGCGCTCACCGCCCTGTTCGCCCGGTTCGGCGGCATGGGCTTCGCCGAACTCCGTGACGTGGATCCGCGGGAGTTCCAGGGGTTCGCCGAGGAGTTCGGCGACACCATGCGCTCGCTGCCGGTGCAGCTGCCCGAGGGGCTCCTGCTGCTCATCCGCGCCGTCTCGCTCACCTCGGGCATGTGCAGCGGACTGGATCCGCAGTTCAACATCTGGGAGTCGATCGAGCCCTACGCGACCCGGCTGCTGGCGGACGAGAGCGGCAACCTTGTACGGGACGTCGCGCAGCAGGCGGTCGCGATCGCCGCCACCCTCTGGCGACTGCCGAAGCGGATCGATGACATCATCACCCGGGTCGACGAGGGATCCGTCACCTTCGACACCTCGCGCATCGAGCGCCGGCTCGACCGCATCGATGGGCTGATCCGTCGCGGCATCTCCGGGCTGCTCTTCGCCGCGCTGCTCATCGGCGGGGCGCTCGTGCTCGCCGTGAACCCGGTGCTCGGAATCGTGCTGATGAGCGTCTCGGCGCTGCCGCTGCTGCATGCGCTGTTCGCCGGGCTGTTCCGCCGCGGACCGCGGTAGCGCGGGGCGCCCGCACGGACGACGAAGGGGCGCACGACCGGATCGCCGGTCCTGCGCCCCTCGTCGTGCCGCGGTCAGTCCTGGCCGAAGCCTGCGCGGCGGCGGGCCAGCAGCAGCACGCCGACGGCGATCACGAGGGCGCCCGCGACGCCGAGTGCGATGGGCGCGTCGGAGCCGGTGGTCGCGAGGCCGCCTGCGGCTCCCGAACCGGATCCGACCGACCTCGCACCGGACCCGGTGCCGCCGGCGGATCCGCCATCGCCGCCGCCGGCCGCCGCAACCGTGAACGACGCGGACGCGACGGTCGTGCCGTTGAACGACACGGTCACGGTGTGCGCCCCCGCGGGCAGCGACGTGGGCAGCGCGGCCTGCAGTGTGAACGCACCGGACGCGTCCGTCGAGCCGGTGCCGAGGGCGACCGGGTCGGAGTGGACTTCGACCACGAAGCCTGCCGCGTCGGCGGCGAGGTCGGACGCGGTGACGGTGACGGATCCGCCCGGGCGCAGGTCGCCGGCGATCGCGACGGAACCCTGCACGGCAGCGGGGTCGGCGACCGTCACGGGCGTCGCCGCGGAGGCGGTGGATCCGATGGCGTTGTGCGCGGTGACCGTCAGGGCGTACGAGCCCGGCGCGACGCCGTCGAACGTGAACGACGTGGTGTGCGCGTCGACCTCGGCGGTCCGGCCGGCGCCGAGGGCGACGGTGTACCCGGTCAGAGCGGAGCCGCCGTCCGCGGGTGCTGACCAGGAGGCCGCGACGTGGGAGCCCGCGGGCGAGGCGTCGGAGATGACCGCGGTGGGGGCGCCCGGTGCCGCGGGCGCGGTCGGAGCCGGGGCCACGTGCCGCAGGCGGTACTCGGTCATGTACGCGAGCTTGCCGGGCTTGGCGTCGGAGTAGGGCTTGGCGAGCTTGGCCCACTCGCCCTTGGACTCGGCCTTGCCGTCGTTCCAGGCGCCGAGCACGCTGAGGTCGCCCGCGGTGTAGCCGGACTGCGGGTCGACGACGGTGCCGGCGCCGAGCGCGACCTGCGCCTGGGTGAGCTGCTTCACGAGCGCCAGGGATCCGGCCCAGTCGTCCTGGTTCCAGCCCGCTACCGGGATGTCGGCGCGGGTGCGCAGCCAGGTGCCCCAGTAGAACTCCTGGAACGGCACCGCGCCGTCGGCGGAGTAGCCGATGTCGCGTGCGAAGTAGAGGATGCTGCGGAAGCGGTCGTCCTCGAAGTTCGAGAGCCCCACATTCGTCGGCAGCTGAGCGGGCGTGATCGCGTCGCCGTTCACGTCGCGCAGCCAGGTCCACTTGTTCGCCTGCATCGCAGCCCAGAAGTCCGCGTCGGACAGGCCGGACAGGTTGCCGAGCACGCGCAGCCGCACGTGAACGTCGGGGCCGCTGTTCTCCTGGAACGAGGTGAGCGTGTGGTGTCCGTCGGTGAGATACAGCACGCCGCCGGGTCCGATGACGACCGTCTTCATCGGCTCGATCGTGTCGGCGGTCTCGCTGCCGACCGGCACCGTGCAGGTGAAGGTGGACGGATCCGTCAGGGTCGCGTTCGGCGCGGCGCTCGCGGCGTCCTGCTGGCCGTTGGCCTCGCACCAGTCGGCGAACTTCTTGTTGATCGCGTCCTTGGAGAGGTCCGCGTCGTAGCGTCCGAGCTTGTAGTAGACCTCGTCGTAGCCGAGCGAGGGCTGGGTCGGGTGCATGTCGCCGATGCGGACGTCGAGCAGCTCGCCGACAGGCGCGCACAGATCACGGGTGTCGCCGACGGCGCAGGATGCGTCCTTGACGTCGGTCGCTGAGCTCGTCGAAGCGGCGTCTGCGGCGGAGGCGAGCGTGGCGGCGAGGACGGATCCGCCGAGGGCGAGGAACGAGGCGAGCGCGACGGTGAGCGTGCGACGCGAGCGGAGCAGGGGCACGGAGATCTCCAGGGATGCGTGGTCGGTGCGGATCCGCGATCCGGACGTGAGTCATCCACGTGCGGGATCCGATTCGACCCTGGCCAGCTCAAACGGACGCCGGGTTGCCCGCGGATGAACAGTCGGTGACGCCGGCCTCTCGGCGCGTCACCGCCCTCCCACAGATCTTTGCCGGCGGCCGATCAGGCGGCCCGGCGCATGCGCAGCAAGAGCGCGATCAGCGACAGCACGATGACGAAGACGCCATACCCGAGGCAGACCGTGCCGAGCCCGAGCGGGGCGACCAGCACTCCGGCGATGACCGCGGGCACGCCGAAGGCGAGGTAGGCGAGCAGATACAGCACGGCGAACGCGTCGGCGCGCTGGGTCGCCGGAATCTTCGGCGCGAGGGATCCGACGACGCCGAAGAACGCCGTGCCGAAGCCCATGCCCGTCACGGCGGCGGCCACGAGGTAGGCGGCGAGTGAGCCGATCCCGAGTGCCAGCAGCGAGAGCGCGGTGCCGGCGGCCAGCGCGGTGGTGCCGAAGATCACGATGGTGCGCGCGCTGCGGCGTCGGATCGCGAACGCCGTGATCGCGCCGACCCCGGCAAGGAGGGTGACGGCGAGGCCCTGCCAGAGGTGCGCGGTGCCGCCGAGCTCGCCGTGGACGATGGTCGCGCCCAGCGACAGGAACAGGCCACCCGTCGCCCAGCCGGCGATGACCGCCGGTGCTGCCCGCCAGAACTCTGCGCGGATCTCCGCCGGAACCGAGAGCCGGAACCGCAGCGATGCCCAGGCGCCGGGCAGCTGCGGCGCGGTCTCCGGCGCGATGAGTACGAGGCCCGCGATCACGACGTAGATCGCCGCGAGCGGGGTGAAGACGTCGAGCATCGCATCCGGGGTCGTGTCCAGAGCGAGGGCCGCGATCAGCGCGCCCGCGGCCAGACCGATGCCGGGACTCAGGGCGTTCCAGAGCGCGGCGGTGCCGGGGCGCGCGGGAGGAGCGAGGTCGAGGACGGTCGCCGAGAGCGACGAGATCAGCAGCCCGCTCGCGATGCCCTGCAGGATCCGAGCGAGGACGAGCAGCGTCACGGATCCGGCGTTGCCGAACAGCACCATGCTGGCGGCGAGCAGGACGAGGCCCGTGAGGATCACCGGGCGCCGCCCGACGTGATCGGAGAGCGAGCCCGCCGAGAGCAGCGTGAGGAGCAGAGCGAGCGCGTAGACGGCGAACACCGCGGTGATCACGATCGCGTCGAAACCCAGGTGCTGCGCGAGCACGGGATAGAACGGTGACGGCGCGCTGGCCCCCGCCATCATCAGGATCTGCGCGACGATCCCGAGCGCGAACCCGAAACGCGTGCGTGCGGGGCGCGGCGTCAGGGCGACCGACTCCGAGGCCCGAGACGTGGCGATCGGCTGGGTGGTCATGGCGGCTCCTCATCCGTTCGACAATTGTCGAACGTTGAGCAGACTACTCGCCCCGCCGCGAAGGTTCAAGTATTATCGAACTATGCCTGGTGCCGTCGACCTCCCGCATCCGGAACGCTCCCAGATCGAGCTGACCGCGGTGCTCTTCGCGCTGAGCGACCCGGAGCGACTGTCCATCGCACGCCAGCTCGTCGACGGACCGCTCGACATGGCGGCGTGCCATGCGACGGATCCCGACCTGCCGAAGTCGACCAAGTCGCACTTCATGAAGGTGCTTCGTGAGGCGGGGGTGATCCGCAACGAGCCCAACGGGAGACGGCGCATCCTCACCCTGCGCCGTGACGACCTGGACGCGAAGTTCCCCGGCCTGCTCGATGCCGTGCTGGGCTCGACCGACAGCTGAGTGCGGGCTGCCCGCCCGGACGGTTCGGGGTTCTGCTGGGGGGTTCAGCCCCGCGTGATCTCCCGCACCGTCGTGCGCGTGGATCCCGTTGCGTCGGTGGTCTCGTACAGCACCGGCATCCCCGGGTGCGCGAGCGCGAACCAGAACATGGGGCCTGGGTCCGCGCCGCGGGCTGCGGCTATCTAGCGCCGCCGCCCAGGCGCGAGGGGCTGAGGCCCGCCCGGCGGCGCACACACGACGCGGCACTCCGGGCGCGATCACTGAAAGGCGGCGAAGAAGCCTTCGGTAGCGATGGCTTCAATCCAGTACACATGCTACATTTTGAGCCATCCCATATGGACGAGGTGGACTGCATGAATTCGAGTTTGATGACTGGCGACGATCGAGCGTTGCCCTCCGACTTCATCCTGGGTGCGGCAACGGCTGCATATCAGATCGAGGGTGGGGCTGCCGAGGGCGGTCGCGGGCCATCAATCTGGGATGTCTTCAGTCATGTACCGGGCAAGATCGCGGACGGCGGTACGGGCGATGTTGCCGCGGACCACTATCACCACGTTGAGGCTGACCTCGACCTGATGGCAGCCCTGCACCTGCCGGCGTACCGGTTTTCGCTCTCATGGTCCCGAGTGATCCCAGACGGCGACGGTGAAGTCAGCCCGGAGGGGCTCGCGTTCTACTCGCACCTCATCGATGGGCTCCTGGATCGAGGCATTGATCCGATCGTGACCCTGAACCATTGGGATCTGCCGCAGGCGCTGGAAGACAAATATGGTGGGTGGCGCGGACGCGAGACTGCATTCGCGTTCGAACGATACGCGGAGATCGTAGGGAAGGCCTTCGGTGATCGAGTCGTCATCTGGTCGACGCATAACGAGCCGTGGAACAACTCCTATGCCGGTTACGGCAGCGGCCACTTCGCGCCCGGCGGGACGAGTCACGCGGATGCGCTCAAGGCTGTGCATCACCTCAATCTCTCGCATGGCCTTGCTGTAGCCGCATTGCGTCGCACGATCAGCAACCCGCAGGCGAAGGTCTCGGTTGTTCTCAATCTGTTCCGGATTGAGCCCCGCTCCCCGGGGGACGTGGAAGCGGCTCGGCTCGTTGATGCTGTCGCAAACCGCGCGTTCACCGGGCCGATGCTCCGTGGCGCATATCCCGAAGACCTCCTCAACGACACGGCCGGCTTCACGGACTGGAGCTTCGTCCTGGCCGGAGATCTTGAGATCTGCAATCAGCCCATCGATCTCCTGGGCGTCAACTACTACGAGGTGATGCACGTCCGCCTCGCTCCAGAACCCGCGGAGATGCTGAGCCTGGGGGGCACCCCTTACCCCGGGTCAGAGCGAGTTGAGGAAGTTCATGTAGAGGGCATTGGGCGCACCGCAATGAACTGGGGTGTGGAGCCGAGGGGGCTGGAAGAACATCTGCTGGCCCTTTCGGCCGAGTTCCCGAGTCTGCCAATCATGGTGATGGAGAACGGTGCCGCGTTCGAGGATGTTGTGACCGAATCGAGTTCGGGTCCGGTCGTGATAGACCGTGACCGAACCCAGTACCTGATCGACCACCTGTCGGCCACGTTGAATGCGCGTGACCGTGGCGCGAATGTCGTCGGGTACCTCGTCTGGTCCTTGCTTGACAACTTCGAATGGGCGTTGGGGTACGGGCCACGATTCGGCATCGTGCGAGTGGACTACGCGACCCTTGAGAGGACTCCGAAGATGAGCGCCTACTGGTTCGCGGAAGTCTGCGCGTCACGCACGGTCCGCACCGAGATTCAGGTGGCGGCGTAGCACTCCCTCTGCGCAAAGAAGGCGCCCACGGAGCAGGCGGAGAACGAGGTGCTCGCTGGGGAGCGCAGGCAAGGATAAGCGAGGCTGGCCGAGCCCGAGTGGAAGCATTGGTTGCGCAGCCCTCGTGTCATCGGGCGTTGAGCGCCTCCGGCATCGCGTCCTCAAGGAATTGGCGCATCGCCGTGTTCATGTCGTTGGTCGGGTCGATGAGCCACTGCAACTGGATGCCATCCCATGTCGCGAGAAGGAGTCGAGCGAGCAATCGGGGGTTTCGGCCCGGCTCGACCCTGCCAACGGACTGATCGTAGGCGAAAGCGTCGGTCATAGCCTCGGTCTTCCGCCGATATCGTTCGACGAACCAGTCATGGGCTGGATGGGTTGGGTTCGATGATTCCGCAGCAAGGATCGCGAAGAGCCGCAGGAGTTCGGGGCGCTCCATGCTGGATCGCACGCGACTCAGGGTGGCTGCCGCGACACCAACTTCCGTGCATGCGGCCTCGAAATCGAAGTCTTGGTTGCCGTTCGTGGTCTTGTCTGCACGCTCAAGCACAGCCTCCAGGAGGTCGTACTTGGTACCGAAGTGATGAACGATGCTGGTCAGACTCAGGTCCAGTTGGCGAGCGATGTCTCTCATGGAGCCGCCGGTGTAGCCATGGGCCGCAAACACAGTCGTAGCAGCGTCGAGGATATCGCTGGAGCGCTGGGCGGACTTTGCATACGGCCCACGAGCGCCGGTGCGCTTCTGCTCTGTCATGTTCTGCCAACCTCCACCGCAGATATGGCTTCGCTTCTGGATGAGACCTGCTTCAGCCCGCCGGCGCGCCACTCGGCCAACCCTGTGAACGAAAATATCACGGCCATGTCTCAAAATGTAGCAGCTGTACTGGTTTCGGTGTACTGTGACCAAGACGTCAGAGTGGCCCACACGGGTTCCCTCATGTTCACAAGGAGGTCAACATGACAGATCGAGCGATGAAACTGCGAAGGGGTGCCCTCGTGGCGGGTTCACTTCTCGCAACTTCAGCCCTGCTCGCCGGCTGCACCGGAGGCAGTGGTGGCGGCAACGGAGCTAGCAATTCCGGCGGTGTCACCACGGTCACCCTCATGGCCGCGCCGCAGGACTTGAGCAAGGAGCAGATCGCCGAGTTCGAGAAGGAGAACCCGGGGATCAAGGTCAACGTGATCGCAACGGATCCGACTCGACTGAACACGATGCTCGCCTCTGGCAATCCGCCTGACCTCGCGGTCGGCGGCGCCGTGGGGAGCGCCAACATCAACGCCCGAGGGCTCGCGACCGACCTCACCCCTTACCTGCAGAAGAGCAAGGTCTTGAAGGAGAGCGATCTGCAGCCCGTCAACGACAGCTTCCGCTGGGATGGGAAGAAGAGCGGCAAGGGTCCCCTTTACGGCATCGTCAAGGACTGGAGCCAGGACAACACCCTTTGGTACAACACCGCCCTTTTTGACAAGGCCGGTGTCCCCTACCTGAGTGACACTCAGGCGACCAGCTACGACGACCTGCTGGAGATCGCCAAGAAGCTCACCGTTGCCGACGGCGGAACCACCCAGACCTACGGTCTCGGCCTCGAATGGGCGTGGGGTACGTATGCACCCATGTCGGCCATGATCATGCAGCAGGGGGGACACCTCTTCAACGACGATCTGACGAAGGTCGATTTCACGACTCCCGAAGCCCGGCGCGCATTCCAGTGGTACGTCGACTTCGGGAAGGCCGGCGTCGGTCCGACCTCCCTCAACCCGTTGGCCGATGGGTCAGACTTCTCGACCTTTGCCGCCAACAGGATGGCGATCACGCAAGACGGCTACTGGTTCGGAGGCAACTTCGCCGCGGCCGATGCGATGAAGACAGTGCGCTTCGCACCCGCGCCGGTCATGGGGAACACGAGAGTGGCGCCCACGTACTCGGGCCAGGGCTGGTGGATGCCGGAGAAGGCGAAGCACAAGGACGCGGCCTGGAAGCTGATGGAGTACTACATGGCCGGCCCTCCGGCGCTGGCCCGCGCCACGAGCGGGTGGGGCTTGCCCTCGTTGAAGTCCCTCGCGGGCAAGATGCCGCAGGAACAGCCGTACCAGAAGCAGGCATACACCGTGGCGAACGACGAGCTGAAGCACGCGAAGCCCCTTCCGGACTCGCCGTACATCTCCACCGACCTTCTCATCACGAGCATCGACAAGTACCTGCAGTCCGCCATCAAGGGTGAGATGACCGTCGATGACGCCACGAAGGCGCTTACTGGCGAGCTCAACAAGGCCCTGGCACAGGGCAAAGATCAGATCGGTTAAGGCAAGACTCATGGCACGCAAGTGGTCCCGGTACCAGAAGAGAACTTTCTACGCCTTCATCTCACCATGGGCCGCCGGTTTCGTACTCCTGACGGCTGTTCCGATGGTGTACGGGCTGCTTGTGAGCCTGACGAACTTCGACGGAAGCTCGTCGCGGTGGAAGTGGGTGGGTCTCCGCAACTACCTCGAGCTGCTGGGCGACGGCGACGTCTGGGCGGCACTGCTGAGAACGGTGTTCTTCACCGTGATCTTCGTGCCGCTCAGCGTCGCTGGCTCCCTCGGTCTCGCCGTCGTCATCAACCGACGACTCCGTGCAGTGGGAGTCTGGCGGACTATCTTCTTCCTGCCTTCCGTCGTCCCGATCGTGGCGATGGCGATCCTCTGGAAGCTGGTCTTCAACAAGGACTCGGGGATCCTCAATGCCATCCTGGGCGTGTTCGGCGTCCCGCACATCGGGTGGCTGCAGGACCCGACCGCCTTCTACGCGCTCATCATCCTCATGCTGTGGGGCCTAGGCGGAGGCATGATCATCATGCTCGCCGCCCTGCAGGGCGTGCCCGTTGAGCTTGAGGAAGCGGCCAGGCTCGACGGTGCCGGTGGGTGGCGAGTCTTCTGGAACATCACCGTGCCGATGATCTCGCCCGTCGTCTTCTTCTCCGGCATCACCGGAGCCATCGGTGCTCTACAGGTTCTCGTCCAACCACTGCTGCTAACGAACGCGAGTGGTATCGCAGGGGTGGGAAACGTTCCTGACAGCAATCGTCTCTACATGGTCCAGGTCTATCAAGAGTTCTTCCTCAGCAACCGCTTCGGCTACGGATCCGCAATGCTCTGGGTCTTCTTCCTCGTGATACTCGGCCTGACTCTGCTGGTTCTGCGCACGACCAGAGGCTTGGTCTACTACGAAGTCGATGCGGACGCCGAGAAGGAAGGAGCGGTTCGATGACCGCGACAGTCACCGATACGCAGGTTGAGGCCGTGCGTGCACCGAGCCCGCGCAGACCATGGCGCCGCAACGACAAACGCCCCGGACTAGGGACCTACGTTCTGGTCCTGGCACTGTCCGTGTTCTTCATCGGCCCGTTCCTCTGGCTCGTCCTCGCCGCCCTTAAGACGCCCGCCGAGTGGTCGGCGTTGCCGATGAAGATCCTCCCTGCCGTGCCGCGGTGGGATAACTTCGTCCACGCACTGACGGATATGAACTTCCTCGGTTACGCCGGCAATTCCCTGTTCCTCGCCACCGTCTACTCCACGCTGATCACCCTCTCCAGCGCGGCAGTCGGCTTCGGCTTCGCACGTCTGCGAGCTCCCGGCAAAGGAGCGATCTTCCTCATCGTGCTGTCAACCATGATGATCCCCCAGATCTTGACCCTGCTGCCGACCTACGTACTGTTCTCCCAGATCGGGCTGATCAACACCTACTGGCCGTGGGTGCTATGGGGTCTGTCAGCATCGCCTTACATGGTCTTCCTGTTCCGCCAGTTCTTCGCGCAGCTTCCGCGAGAGCTCGAGGACGCGGCAATCGTCGACGGCGCCGGATGGTTCCGGATCTTCTTCTCCGTCTTCCTTCCCGTGTCCCGTCCGATCCTCATCACGTCGTTCATTCTGTCCTTCACCTGGACCTGGGGCGACTACATCGCACCCGCGCTCTTGCTGGACTTGGACCACACAACCCTGTCGGTAGCCATCACCGCCTATTACCACGATCCCAACGGCAACGTCCTGCCTACGGTTCAGGCCGCCGGCGCAGTGATGTACATCCTCCCCGTGCTGATCATCTTCTTCCTCATGCAGCGCTACTTCATCCAGTCCAGCGTGAGTTCTGGCGTCAAGGGCTGAATTGACGGTATCGCGGGCTTCCCACCAGTGAATTCTCTGACCCGAGAGGCGGTCCGACAGCAACCTTTGGCAGTCCCAACCACTTTGCCGACAAACCACTCGATCAAGGACGTTCGAATGAAGAAAAGACGTACCATCGCGGCGCTGGCCGCCCTAACAACCGGTGTCACTCTCGCTCTTTCTGGCATGATGCCTGCGGCGGCTTCCCCTACTGACGACGGCACTATCCGCGAACTCGCCGCAAAAGCCGGAGTCCTGTTCGGTTCCGGCGCCATCAACCCCACCTACCTCGACGACCCACAGTTCGGCAACGTCCTGGCAGAACAGTTCAACAGCCTTTCGCCCGAGAATGAACTCAAGTGGACCTTCGTAGAACCACAACGAGGTGTCTTCGACTTCGCTGGCCTCGACAGGCTGGTTGACTTCGCGACGCAACATGACATGGTCGTGAAGGGCCACGGGCTGATCTCGGGCTGCTGCAACCCGGACTATGTGAATCAGATCACAGACCCCGACCGGCTGCGGGAAGCGCTCACCGAGCACTTCCAGGCAGTGATGGGCCACTATGCCGGGAAGATGGATCGATGGGATGTGGTCACCGAGCCACTCGCGACGCTAGGCGGCGAAGGCCTCGTTCACAACCACTTCTACAACGTGCTCGGCGCGGACTACATTGCGGAGGCGTTCCGCATCGCTCACCAGGCCGACCCTTCGGCGAAGCTCTTCCTCAACGAGAACCTGGTCGAGTCCATTCCGGTGAAGAGCAAGGAACTCTATGACCTCGTCGCGAGCCTGGTCGCAGACGGAGTGCCAATCGACGGGGTGGGCCTTCAAATGCACGAGACCTACACCGGCCCGGAGCCTGGCGTCCTCACCAACATGGTGAACTCCTATCATGCGCTAGGCCTTGAGGTTGCCGTCACGGAACTGGACGTGCACACATACGACTCCGCCCAGCAGGCGCAGATCTACGGCGACGTCGTGGCAGAAGCTCTGGCCGCCGGGGTGAAGGACATCAGTACCTGGGGTTTCACCGACAAGCATCTCTACACCTGGCTGCCTGGTGCCAAACCGTTGATGTTCGACGAGCAGTACAACCCGAAGCCGGCGTACTTCTCGGTTGTCGGCGCCTTGAAGAGCTTCACCATCGGCACTTCGGCGCCCGCTCCGGCGAAGCTGTCCCACACGAGCGTCGACAACGGGTCGTATGCGATCGCGATGAACCTCGGGCGTGGAACGCCGGGGAGCTTTTACCGCCTGTACGAAAACGGCGTCCTCGTGGATGCGCGCGCCTTGGACGCAACCTCAGGCGTTCCCCAGTCAGTCAGCACCACCTTCACCGCAAAGGCGAACGGCATCTACAAATATCGTGCCGAACTTGTCAATTCTGAAGGCGTCACGAAGACCAACACGACGGTCGTGAACGTGAGAGGTGTGGCTCCGGGCAAGTGACACCGCGGGGGTGGCGGACCCTAAGCAGGGAACGCCACCCTCGCCATCCCCGGCATGGCTGTGTCGACCGCCCGACGGACGACCATTTCGCGACCTGAACGGTAACGGCGTCCTCGTCTACATCCCGTTCATCCCTCTTCCCCGACAATCAGCTCGGCGCCGGCGCCGGCGTCACGCAAGGCGCAGCCAAAAGCCGAAACGACGAGCAAAGACACTCGGGACGCCGGTCGACATCAGCGGCGCGTCTCACCTCGCACGAAACGGACTCTCCTGTGACCACCATCAACGACCACACCGAAGCGACCTACCGCGACCTCAACGGAAACCGTCGCATGGACCCGTATGAGAACCCGGCCCTGAGCGCAGAGGAGCGAACCGCTGATCTTGTCTCACGACTGAGCCTGGAGGAGAAGGTCGGTCTTCTGTTTCACACCGTCATCGAGGTAGGGCCCGATGGGACGCTTCTGGAAGAGCCGGGCGCGATCAGCAAGTCTCCGACCACGGAAGTCGTCCGCGAACGGTTCATCAACCACTTCAACGTGCACCGCATCAGTAGCGCCCGAGATGCCGCGCGGTGGAACAACGCGCTGCAGCGACTCGCCGAGCAGACACCGCATGGCATCCCCGTGACGATCTCCACAGACCCTCGTCATGCTTTCGTCGACAACGTCGGTGCCTCGTTTACCGCTGGCCCCTTCTCCCAGTGGCCGGACGCGCTCGGCATGGCCGCTCTCAGAGACAGCGCCACAGTGCGAGAGTTCGCCGAGCTGGCCCGCGGCGAGTACCGCGCGGTCGGAATCAGCATGGCGCTTCACCCCCAGGTCGACCTGGCAAGCGAACCACGATGGACACGCCAGTTGCAGTCCTTCGGCGCGGACACGGATCTCGTCGTTGACTACACAACCGCCTACCTCGACGGCTTTCAGGGGGCCGCCCTCGATGCGTCTGGAGTCGCGTGCGTCACCAAGCACTTCCCCGGTGCCGGGCCGCAGCGGGACGGCGAAGACGCTCACTTCCCCTACGGCCGCGAACAGGTGTATCCGGGCAACGCATTCGACGTGCACCTACGGCCGTTCGAAGCCGCGATCCGTAACGGCACCGCGGCGATCATGCCCTACTACGGGATGCCCATCGGGCTGGAGATCGACGGTGAGCCCATTGAGGAAGTCGGGTTCGGATACAACAAGCAGATCCTCACAGGACTCCTTCGAGAGAAGCTCGGGTTCCAGGGAGTCATTCTCACCGACTGGGAGCTGGTCAACGACAACATCGTCGGCGACCAAGTGCTTCCCGCTCGCGCCTGGGGGGTCGAGCACCTGGACGCGCGACAACGAATGATCAAGATCCTCGAAGCGGGAGCCGACCAGTTCGGAGGCGAGCAGTGCACCGATCTCCTTCTCGACCTCGTGAAGGAGGGGCTCATCCCCGAGGCGAGGATCGACGAGTCCGCCCAGCGAGTGCTGCTCGTGAAATTCCAGCTGGGGCTCTTTGATAATCCGTTCGTGGATGAGGAAGCCGCCGTGAGCCTGGTCGGCAACGCCGCATCGCGCCGGGCAGGCCTCCAAGCGCAGTCGCGCTCCGTGACCGTGTTGAAGAACGGGGACGACGTGAACGCTCCCGTGCTCCCCCTGACCCCCGGTCTCAAGTTGTACTCGGAGGGCGTGGATCTGACCGTGTTGTCTCGAGCGGGAATCCCGGTGGAAACGCCTGAAGAAGCCGACATCGCGATCATCCGCATCGAGGCGCCATATGAGCCGAGGGATGACCTCTTCCTTGAGAGCTACTTCCATCAAGGCTCGTTGGAGATGCGGCCGGGCCTCGTTCATCGCCTTCGGAAGATCGCAGATACGACGCCATTGCTCCTCGACGTCACACTTGATCGGCCCGCCTTGCTCGAACCGATCCTGGACGCAGTCTCCGGACTCACTGTGACGTTCGGAGTGTCCGACGAAGCGCTGCTCGCAGCGCTCACCGGGGAGGTCGCCCCAGCAGGTCACCTTCCTGTGGAGATTCCGAGATCGATGGACGCCATCCGCGAGTCGTCGCCTGACGTTCCCGCGAGCACCCGCGACCCCCTGTTCCCGCTCGGATTCCATCTCGACATCGTCTGATGTCGCAACCTCCGCTGCCCTACGAAAGGACCATGATGACTTCCTCCGCCGAAACGGCCACGGATCGAACGCCCCATGATGCTCCGTATCGCGACGCCTCGCGCCCGGTGGAAGAGCGCGTAGCCGATCTGCTGGGCCGCATGACTGTCGGCGAGAAGGCAGCACAGCTGGTCTCGCCGTTTGGGTCAATGGTTGCCACCCACACCCCACCAGAGACGGGCTGGGGCGTGGTCGTCGCTAGCTTGTGCTCGTTGCGAATGCCGCCGCGCGAGACTGCGCGGCTCGCCAACGAGCTGCAGCGCAAGCATGTGGAAGACACGCGACTGGGTATCCCCGTCATCTTCGCGGAAGAGGCATTGGTCGGATTCAAGGTCCGGGACGCGACGATGTTCCCTGACGCGATCGCTCAGGCTTCCACATGGAACCCCGACCTCATCGAGCAGATGGGAACCACGATCGGGGAACAGATGGTGTCCATCGGCGTGCGCCAAGCAGTGTCACCCCTCGCCGATGTCGCTCGAGACCCACGCTGGGGACGTGTGAACGAAACCTACGGCGAGGACCCGTATCTCGTCGGGCAGATCGCATCAGCTTTCGTGCGCGGAGTTCAAGGCGCGGTGCCCGACATCCCGGTCATCGCCACGTTGAAGCACTTCGTGGGCTACGGCGCAAGCGACGGCGGACGCAACACCGAAACGGCGAACATCGGAGAGCGTGCTCTTCGCGAGGTATACGGCCGCCCCTTCGAGATGGCGATCCGAGATGGCGGCGCACGGGCTGTCATGCCCGCATACAACGACCTCGATGGGGTCCCTTCCACCGGGTCTCCCGACCTGCTCACCGGAGTGCTCCGGGAGGAATACGGCTTCACCGGACTTGTCATCTCCGACCTCGAAGCGGTGCCTCAACTGCATACAAAGCACGGCACTGCGGAGTCAATCCCCGATGCCTACGCACAGGCTCTGAATGCCGGCGTCGACGTGGATCTCGCGAACAGCAACTCGGCAGGAAGGATCCTCGAAGCACTGAGTCAGGGTTTGCTCCGTGAAGAGAGCCTGGATCGTGCCGTCGCCACCGTGCTGAGGACCAAGTTCGAACTTGGCCTCTTCGAGAACCCCTACGTGAAGGCCGACTCTGTCCCAGAGACTCTCGACACTGTCGAGGCGCGAGCGCTCGCACGAAAGATCGCGTCAGAATCCATCGTCCTGCTGCAGAACCGCCCGGTTGAAGGTGTACCGCTCTTGCCGCTACCGACCACGCTGTCATCGATCGCAGTCATCGGTCCGAACGCTCACAGGCCCCTCGGCCAGCTCGGCCACTACAGCTATCACGTGCTCGACAGCATGACTGTCCAGTTCGCTGCCGCCAATGACCCGCAATCGCGGGCTGCAGACTCTGAGGGTCTCGCCGGTGCTGGCCCCGACGACGCAAAGCTGCTCGTGGACTCGGTCCCCATCGTGACATTCCTTGACGGCATCCGGAACCGGGTAAGCCCCGACGTGGAGGTGTCCTACGAGCCTGGGTGTTTGATCGCCAGCCATGACCGTTCGGGCTTCGACGCCGCCGTGAAGGCGGCTCAGGCGGCGCAAGTCGCGGTCATGGTCATCGGCGACCAATCGGGAATCAACAGTCTGGGGACCGTCGGCGAGGGCCTCGACAGTTCCACCCTCGAACTCCCGGGGGTTCAACGAGAGCTGGTTGAAGCTGTGATCGCAACAGGCACACCCACTGTCGTCGTCCTCAGCCACGGGCGGCCCTACGTCCTGGATTGGATGACGGAGACCGCGCCGGCGGTTCTGACCACATGGTTCGGCGGCGAAGAAGCTGGAAATGCAACCGCGGCCGTGCTATTCGGTGACACCAATCCGTCAGGCCGGCTGCCCATCGCAATGCTCGAGGCGGCAGGGGCCACCCCTCTCCCCTACGGGCGGAGCCTGGAGGGGCCTGCATACGTCGATGGCTCGGTTCGCGCGCTGTTCCCGTTCGGGCACGGGCTCTCCTACACGTCGTTTGAGTACAGCGATCTCGCACTCGAGTCCACGACCGTACCCACGGACGGAACCATCCAACTGTCATTCATCGTCACCAACACGGGAGGGCGTGATGGGGAAGAGGTTGTGCAGGTATACGGCCGCGACGTGAACGGGCGCACCGTCCGACCCGCGCGGGTCCTCCTCGCCTTCACACGCGTCACTCTCAAGGCGAATGCGAAGAGTCGCGTCGACGTGAGCATTCCGGTGAGCCTGTATGAACTGTGGGACAAGCGAGAGGGCTGGTTGGTCGACCCCGGCCTCGTGGACATCTTCATCGGAGGATCCTCTGCCAACACTCCACTCAAAGCAAACGTGACCCTCGTGGGAGCCACTCACAAGGCGGACCCCGCGACCAGGCGAATGTCGAGTCGTGTGTCTGTGGCGGAGATCCCAACGAACTGATACCGCCTAACTGGCGCGACCCGACTTCTCCTATGGACTCGAAGGAACCCATGATTCGTCGTCTTGACAACAAGTTCATCATCGTCACCGGCGCCGCCTCCGGCATCGGACGCGGTACCGCCCTCCGATTGCTGAGTGAAGGAGCGAGTGTGGCAGCTCTTGACCTTCGCGAAGACGACCTGGATCTGCTGGTCGAGAGTGCGCCAGAGCATGCACGTTCTCGGCTCTCCACTCATCTCGTCGACATCTCGGATGAACCGTCGGTGCGCAAGGCGGTGGCCGATGTGGTCGCACGTCTCGGCCGGATCGATGCGATCGTCAACGCCGCAGGTATTCTGTACGGCGATCACACCCATGAGATGACGCTCGACCGATGGAACCGACTCATTCAGGTGAACCTGACCGGAACGTTCCTGATGGTGCGTGAGAGCCTTCCTCACCTCCTGGCGACGAAGAGCGGGGTCATCGTCAATTTCGCGTCGACGTCGGCGTTCTTCGCTCACCCATACATGGCCGCATACGCTGCGACTAAGGGCGCCATCGCATCGTTCACCCACTCGATCGCCCTCGAGTACGCCAATCAAGGATTGCGCGCTGTCAACATCGTCCCCGGCGGAATCACCAGCGGAATCACGAACACCACGCCCCAGAACCTGCCCGCCGACGCTGACTGGGGTCTCCTCGAACACTTGGGGGCGCCGCTCAACGACGGACGGATGGGTACTCCGCAAGAAGTCGCTGGGGTGATCGCCATGGTCATCTCGGACGACGGAGCGTTCATCACCGGCACCGAGATCCGTATCGACGGCGGCGCACACATGTGAATCGGCTCGCCGATCCCGATACCTCTACGAGCCTCTCGATCTATCAGATCTTGTTGCCGATTCTTGCGGCCGACGACTCGGACGCAAGCCTCGAGATACACGGGCAGTCGACCGTACTCATCCCTCCACGTCCGCGCGCATCACCGTCGGCTACGTGTCGGGAAGAGCCGAGGCGAATCTTCTCGTTCCGAGATGACTCGCCTGCAGACTCGATGCGTGAGCGAGAACACGCATGGCGCCACCGAAGCCGAGACCGAGCGGCTGAGCCTCATCCGGTACCAACTGCTGGCGTTGGGGGAGGCCGTTGCCGCTCCAGCACCCCTCAACACTCTTGCCATCAATCTGATGCAGGACGTTGTCGAGTCCACGCGCGCGGCCGTAGGCGAGCATGTTCGCGCCGTCGTGCCAGGGCGTCCCGATTTTGACAATTTGTTCGACGCAGTCTCGACGGCATTGGGTAGCCCGAGCGAGATTACGGGCTTGCGGTCGCCCGTAATCGCACTCAACAAGGCCCGCGTGGGTTTCAAGCATCATGGAAAATCAGCTACCCGACGGGACGCTGCGACGGCATCATGAGGTGACGACGGCGCTCGTTGCGGAACTCCTGTCCCGAGGATTCGGAGTCCAGTTAGAAGCTGTCTCACTGTTGCTGTTCGTGCCACACGTGAGAGTGCGTGAGTTCATTCGGACCGCGGAAGCAGCTCATCGAAACAACGACCTTGTTGAGGCACTCATCTACCTCCAGGTTGCATTCGACCTAACCATTGACGACTACTGCGACAGAAAAAGCGTTGACGGCTGGCGATCAGTCTTCGATATTGAGCCGAACGGTGCGAGTGCAGTGTCGCACGACCAGTTAGGGGTCGGTCAGATCACAAGGGGCCTGAGGGAGTGGATGACGGCGCTTGACGCACGGAGTCGACTCTCAGCCATAGGCGTAGATCTGAACCGATATGCATACTTTGATGCAGTTGCTCCCGTCATGAGGTGGATGCACCACTCGGGTCGAGGCCCGGTTGTGAGCGTTCGCTTTGACGAGTTGACCGATGAACACTACCGATCCAGTTATGCGTTCGTGGTCGATACCGCAATCCGACTCGCTGCGTCGGACTACACGCGCCGCGAGATTCGAGTCAACAAGCGCACCCTGGACACTTACGATCCTGCCTACCGTTCGAAGCAGTGGCTCGAGCACGAACGACGAAACGACGAATTCCGCGCGCGATGGCAGTTGCGGGACGCTTCAGAGGCTGAAAGACCCGACGCCGGCTCCTGAATGACTGGGACGAAGCCTCCCAGGTGGGCCCTCGAGTCCAGGGAAAAGAAGGGGAACCTCTTGACACCCGGATCCGGCCGACATAATCTACAACCAAATGGTTGTACGAGACGAACTGAGCGATGAACAGATCGACCGAGTGTTCCAGGCCCTGGCGGCGAGCACGCGGCGCGACATCCTGCGCCGCACGATCGCCCAGGAGCAGACCGTCTCCGAGCTCGCCCGCGACTACGACATGTCGTTCGCGGCGGTGCAGAAGCACGTCGCGGTGCTCGAGGCGGCCGAACTCATCATCAAGCGCGCCGAAGGACGCGAGCGGCTGGTCCGCGCGAATCCCGAGATGATCGCGCGCGCCCGGGCTCTGCTGGCCCGTTACGAGGACCTGTGGAGGAGCCGCATCGCCCGCCTGGACGACCTCCTCGCCGAGGACTCCGACCCCGATACCGACAGCGATACCGATCCCGGATCCGCGCCGCGCGGATCCCGCACCACCTGACCGACACAGAAGGAGAGTGACATGCCTGTCACCGACGTGATCACCGATCCCGAGAATCTGACGCTGACGATCCTCGCCGATTTCGCCGCCCCGGTGGAGCGGGTGTGGGCGGCGTACTCCGACCCGCGCCAGCTCGAGCGCTTCTGGGGCCCGCCCGGATGGCCGGCGACCTTCACCGAGTTCGACCACACGGTCGGCGGGTTCGCGCAGTACCACCTCGACGGTCCGCGCGGAGAGAAGTCGTCGGGACGATGGGAGTTCACCCGCATCGAGGCGCCGGCGCTGTTCGAGGTGCTCGACTCGTTCGTGGACGATGCGGGGCAGCCGATCGACGGCTTCCCGGCGATGCGGATGACGCTGGAGTTCTCGCCGACCGCCGAGGGCACCCGCATGACGGGGACCAGCCACTTCGACTCGGCCGAGGCGCTCGAGCAGGTCGTCGCGATGGGCGTGATCGAGGGCACGAAGGCCGCGATGGGCCAGCTCGACACGGTGCTGCAGGACCTGCGCGACTACGCGCAGGGCAAGGGCACCCGCGTCGAACTGCTGGACGACACGCACGTGCGGATCACGCGGCTCGTGGAGGGCCCGCAGGACCTCGTCTGGCGCGCGCACCACGAGCCGGAGCTGGTGAAGCAGTGGCTGCTGGGACCCGACGGCTGGGAGATGACGGAGTGCGAGATCGCCACGGCATCGGGCCAGGCGTACCGCTACTCCTGGGCTCCCGTCGGCGACACCGTGGGTCAGGCGTTCGGTTTCGAGGGAGAGGCGCTGCTCGTCGACGCCACGCGTCGCGCCGTGACCACGGAGAAGATGCAGGGCACCGACGGCCCGGTGACGCTGAACGATCTCAGCTTTTACGAGGAGGACGGCGCCACGCTGATCACCCTCCTCGTCGAATACCCCGACGTCGAGACCCGCGACATGATCCTCGCGACGGGCATGGTCGACGGCATGGAGGCCTCGTTCGCCCGTATGGAGAACCTCGTCCTGGTCTGACGCGTCTTCTCACCGCAGGAGATCCCGGTCGTCCCTCCCGTCCGCGGGGGCGGATCCGGCCGGGATCTCCTGCGTTCTGTGCGCATGCCGGGGATCCGTGTCCGCACCGGTCGGAAAACGGAGAGCCTCACGGCGAGTCGGATCCGGATCCGCTCTCGACTCGCCGTATTTCGCGTGGTGGCTCTCTGTTTTCCGACGGGCGAGGCCCGGCCTCAGCGCCTCGGCAGGGGGCTCGTCGGGGGCCCGCGACGCGGTACGGTCGAGGGATGTCCGCCGTCGTGGTGAAGGTCCTCATCGTGCTGGCCGTCCTGATCCTCGTGGCGGCCGCCGTGTCGCGGATGCGCGGGCGCCGTTCGGTGGGTCCCGTGCGGCAGCGCATGCCGGTGCTCGTCCCGCTCGCGGGCGCCTTGTTCGTGGCCGTGGGAGGCCTCATGGGGCTGGCCTCCTTCACGGAGAACAACTCCGACGGCATGCTGTGGCCGCTGCGGATCGCGTCCGTTGCGGTCGCTCTCGCCGGCGTCGGCTTCCTCGTCATGTACCGCAACTTCTACGTCGAGTCGCGGGTCGACGAGATCGCGTTCCGCACGGTGTGGGGGCGCGAGGCCGTGATCCCCTACGCGGATATCACCGACTTCTCGGTGCGGGCGTCCGGCGGGCAGTTCCGGCTCACCGTGCGCGGCTCGTCGGGTCCGCGGCTGCGTCTGAATCCGCGCCTGTTCGACATCTCCCCGCTGCTGCGCGCGAACGAGTTCCGGCAGCACAACGGACGCTGGCCGCTCCGCGGCGAGATGTACGGCGGAACGGGGACCGTTGCGCGCTGACGCGGCCCGTCGCCCATCCGGATCCTGACACTTCCTGACCGGCGCGGCGCCGACGTCGGCAGGGCATGGTTCGATGGCGGCATGGACACCTCGCTCGGGCTGCGCAACGAGACGCGCACGGTCTGGGCGACGGCGCTGTGCTTCGCCCTCGGCACGATCGCGGGGTTCGTCGTGCTGCAGGGGCCGCCGCGTCCGCTGACCGGCCCCGGATCGTTGAGTCAGCCCGTGGCGGCGATCGCCGGCATCGTCGCGTCGGCCGCATTCGTCGTGAGCACGCTGCAGCATCGGCGCGGTGAGACGGATCCGATGCCGCCGTGGCAGACGACGGTGTCGCATGTCTCCGCGGTCGCCCTGACCGTCGCGTTCGCGGCGGTGACCGCGTTCGGGGTGCTGCTGGGCGGCGTCGTCTTCGGAGCCGGCCTGCACGACTTCACCGCCCCGCCCCTGGGCGGCGCGCTCGTCGCAGGCGTCGCGGCGGCGATCGGCGGACGGTTCGCCTACACGGCCGGCGTCGGTATCCGCACCCGGGATCTGGCGACGCTGCTGTTCGGGTTCCTCACCATCGGTACGCTGTTCGCGATGGCGACCGCATCGGATCCGCTGTGGTGGCAGCAGAACTTCTCGCAGCTCGGGCTCGGCGTCCGCGGTTGGGCGTTCAACGGCACCCTGGTCGTGGCGGGGTTGCTGTTCGCCACGGTCGGCGCCTACATCGGCCGCGACCTGCACCGGCTGCGCGGCGACAGCGCGCTGCGCGGGATCGCCGCAGTCGTCGCGCTCTGGGGCGCCACCGGGGCAGCGCTGGCGGTCGTCGGCTTCGTGCCGATCGAACGGAACCGCGTCGTGCACTGGATCGCGGCCATCGCCACACTCGTGCTGTTCGCGGTCGCCGCGCTGGTCTCGACTCAGATACTGCCCGGTCCGCCGCGGGCGTTGCTGATCGCGACGGTGGGCCTCGGCGTGCTGCTGGTGGCGGCGGTGCTGCTGCACTGGCCGATGGGGCTGTACTCCTCCGCAGGGCTCGAGGCGATCGCGGTGGGCCTGGGCCTGGTCTGGATGACCACCTTCGTGCGCGTGCTCGCGGTGCTGGTGCCGGACGCTCCGCGAGTCTCCGGCCGGTCGACGCTCCTGCGCGGCTGAGGCGGCGAGGCGCCGGGATCGCGCTGGGCTGGTGGCGCGCGACACCGCGTCGATGAGAAACCAGATCCAGCATGAGACCTACCCTCAGCACGTGGGTCTCATGCTGGATCTGGTTTCTCACGAGGCAGAGCGGCGGATCCGCTTCCGCACCAGCGGGCGCACAATGGACGCATGGGCATGTTCACGCAGAAGCCGGAAGAGCCGAGCGAGTGGGCAGCGCTGCCCGGGGAGCTGTTCGACCGCGATGAGGCGGATCTGCTCCCCGAGCAGCCGACGGCGGATCCGTTCGGCCTGGGCCTCGGCACGCCGACCTCCGCGACGACCGTCGCGATCCCGATGCCGCCCGCGGAGCCGGGCGCAGCCGATGGCGAGCCTGAGGCTGAGCCCACGCGCTGAGCCCACGCGCTGAGCCCACGCGCTGCGCGACGGTGCTGGCCGCCGCAGGCTCGTTAGGATCCGAAGAACGCGCGGACGTCGGCAAGCCCGTGCCCTGCGGCGACTTCCCTGCCGAACGTCGTCCGTGCTCAGGCGGCGTCGCCTGCCTCGGGAAGGTGCACGCGGGCGCCGGTGCGATCGAACAGGCTGAGGATCTCCGCAGGCCCGTCGCCCGTGGCGCCGAACCAGTGCGGTGTGCGGGTGTCGAAGTCGGCGACCTCGCCCGGCCCGAGAACCAGATCCCGGTTGCCGACGATGAGGCGGATCCTCCCGCTGAGCACGTAGATCCACTCGGATCCGTCATGCGTGCGCCGCTCGCCGGGACCCGTCTCGAGGGGCATCACGATCTTCCACGCCTGTACCCCGCCGGGGTTGCGGCTCAGCGGGATCACGATGCGCCCGTTCCTGCGCCGCGGCCGCAGCTGCACGCGCGGATCCCCGAACTCGGGGGCGCCGACGAGGTCGTCCAGGCTCATCCCGTACACCCGGGCGAGAGGGAAGAGCAGCTCGAGGCTGGGGCGCCGCAAGCCGCTCTCGAGCCGCGACACGGTGCTGGCCGACGTGCCGGCGAGCTCCGCCACCTCGGCGAGGGTGAGGCCTCGGCTCGTCCGGACGCGCTGCAGGCGCGGTCCGATCCCGTCCAGCGCGGCGGCGAGGTCTGCGTTCGTGTCCACATCGACAAGGACACCAGGCATTTGCGGTTTCTGCAAGAAACATTGCCAGGCTGCCCGGTCCGACGCGAGCCTTGACGCATGACCCCAGAACACTTCGACACCGCGATCGTCGGAGGCGGAGCCGCCGGGCTGAGCGCCGCGCTCGTGCTCGCCCGCTCCTGCCGCTCCGTCGTGCTCCTCGACGCCGGCGCACCCCGCAACGCGCCCGCGGCGCACATGCACGGCTTCCTCTCGCGCGACGGCTTGCCGCCGGCGCAGCTGCTGGGGATCGGACGCGAGGAGATCGCGTCCTATGGCGTACGCCTGGTCCCGCAGCCAGTGGCGTCGGCGCGGGGCGAGATCGAGCACGGATTCGTGCTCACGACCGACGCGGGAGCCGAGTTCGCCGCTCGCAGGATCATCCTCGCGACGGGCGTCGAAGACGTGCTTCCTGACATCCCGGGCGCCCGCGAGGCCTGGGGACGATTCCTGCTGCATTGTCCCTACTGCCACGGCTACGAGGTCAGGGATCGCTCCCTGGCCGTCTACGGCGGTGTTCCGGGCGCCGTCACGCAGGCGCTGCTCATCCGGCAGTGGTCGGCCGATCTCACCTACTTCACGAACGGGAGTGCGCTCGCGGACGAGGATGCGGAGCTGCTCGACGTCCGGGGCATCCGCGTGCAGGACGGTCGGATCGCGGAGCTCCTCCTCGACGGCGGGCGGCTCGACGGCGAGCGGTTCGGCGGCGTGAGGCTCGACAGCGGTGACCTCATCCCGGTCGACGCGGTGTTCCTCCGGCCGGAGTCCCGCCCCCGCACCGACCTCGTCGTGGCGCTCGGCGGTTCCGTCGACGGCGCGGGCTTCGCGCACGTCGATGCGTCGGGGCGCACCTCCGTGCCCGGAGTCCGGGTCACCGGCAACCTGGTGGATCCGCGTGCGCAGGTGATCACCGCCGCGGGACACGCCAACGCGGTGGCGATGGACGTCAACGCCGATCTCGTCGACGACGACATCCGCGCCGAACGACGAATGCCCCGCTGAACGGAGAGATGAGCAACGCATGACGCCCACGCCCGCCCCGACCGCCCCCGCGACGCCTCGGCCGCCGAGCCAGCACACGCTCGCGCTCATGATCTGGATCGCCGTGACACCGACCCTGCTGGCGATCAACCTGCTGCTCGGCCCGCTGATGGCCGGGATCCCCGTGGTGCCCCGCACGATCATCACCGTGACGATCGCCGTTCCCATCGTGATCTACGGGCTCATGCCGTTGCTGCACCGGATCCGCCGCCGCTGGGCGATGTCCCGCAGGTCCTAGCGCGGCCGCCCGGGAGAGGGCGCGCTCGACGTGAGCAGGCGTCCTTCCTGGGCAGGCCTCGATCCTTCGGGCTGCCCGTGGGAATCGACGATCAGGCGCCGCCCGCGCCGGCGTCCGCCTCCCGGACGGCATCGACGAGGGCGCGCCACGGACCCTGCAGATGCTCCTCAGGGATCACCTGCTCGTGGCGCTCCTGGCGGACCCGCACCTCGATCCGCCAGAGGAAACGGTCCGCGCCGGTCCCGGCCGGGGGCTTCTCGTCCCACGGGCAGCGTTCGACGAGAAGCATCCAGTGCTCTCTCTCGCTGCCCGAAGGCTGGACGCTCCATCGCCGGGTCATCCCGGCGATGCCGCCGCTGCGGGCGACGCGGATCGCGACGCCGTCGTCGCCGGCGGCATCGGAGTCGGCGGGAACGCCGGCGGGCGGATCAGCCGGAGGTTCGCTCATCGCCTGTCGCCGATCCCGTCGCGCTGCCGACCCCGGCCTTGATCACGCCGACCGAGGCCCACGCCATCCGGGCGGCGTCACCGGTCGCCGTGCTCACCTTGTCCGCTTCGGCGATCGTCGCCTTGGCGAACTGCGCGAACGTGGCCGACGCAGGCAGGCCGCCGGTGAGCGCCCGGTACCAGACCGATCCGGCCGTCTCCCAGGCGTGGCCCCCGAGCTCCACGGCGAACAAGGCGAATGCCCGATTCGGGATGCCCGAGTTCACGTGCACCCCGCCGTTGTCGTCGGTGGTCTTGACGTAGCCGCTCATGTCGGCCGGCTGCGGATCCTTGCCGAGCTCCGGGTCGTCGTAGGCGGTGCCCGGATGGAGCATCGAACGCAGTGCCTTGCCGTGCACGGCAGGGGTGAAGATGCCCGCACCGATGAGCCAGGTCGCCTGATCCGCGGTCTGGCCCTGCAGGTGCTGCTCGGTGAGGGCGCCGAACACGTCGGCGATCGACTCGTTGAGCGCCCCGGGCTGACCCTGGTACTCCAGGGCGGCGGTGTACTGCACCACGCCGTGCCCGAGCTCGTGCCCGATCACGCTGGTCGCGCCGGTGAAGCCTTGGAACACCTGGCCGTCGCCGTCGCCGAACACCATGCGCTCGCCGTTCCAGAACGCGTTGTCGTAACCGGATCCGTAGTGCACCGTCGCGTCCAGCGGCAGGCCCTGGCCGTCGACCGAGTTGCGCTGGAACGCGTCGAGCAGCATCTGGAACGTCGCGCCGAGTCCGTCGAACGCCTGGTTCACGGCGCCGTCGGCGACGGTCGGCTCGTCCTCCGTGCGTACCACCGTGCCGGGCAGGGTCTCCGTGCCGTGCGCGTCGCTGATGGTGCGGTTCGGCGCCGCCTCGACCGTGGCCACGAGCGCGCCGTTCTCATCGATGGACAGCTGCAGTTGAGCCCGGCGCTGCGCGGGCGCCGGTGCGATCAGCGTCTGCCGGGCCGCCTCGGCGGCATGCGAATAGCGCTCCGACTCCGCCAGCTTGGCGAGCATGTACGACGGGATGATCCCCTGGTGCACGTGCGCCTGCGCCGCCGGTCGGCTCTCGTGATTGCTCATGTCGCCCTCCGTTCGCTCCGTGTCTTCGACGATACGCCGCACCGACGACACCGCGCCGGGTGGATCCGGACAAAGCCTGGTGGATCCGGGACAGGGGATGGATAGTTCTCCCCATACCCATTTCGTTCGCGTCCGAGTAGCTTCGACGCGCCGACGTCGTTCGGCGGGGGTGAGGACATGAGCGGACAGTCGAGGCCGGGGCGTACGAAGACGCGGATGCATCGCGCTATCGCTCTGTGCGGGCTGATGGGGGCTGTCGGGCTGGCCTTTGCGGGGTGCGCCGGCGGTCCGACCCCGACGGCCGCCACGACCTACACCGTGCCGGCGCGCCCGGAACCGCTCGCGTCCGAGGATGTGCGCAGCGTCGATGGCTGTGCGTTGATCTCGGCGCATGTGCTGCAACGGGTCTTCTTCCATGAAGGCCCGGGGGAGCTGCATCTCGGCATGGCCCCGGACGTCGCCGGCTGCGACGTCTTCATGTCCGATGCGGGCGCCGATCCCGCGGGTGCCGGTCCCGTGGATCTCGTGTATCGGATCTCGCCGACCGCCTGGCCGACGGCGAAGGAGTGGCCCCAGGTGACCGGTGGCGAGCGGACCTCGCACGAGGGCGGCGGGTGGCTCGTCGTGGGCCCCGACAACGACGCGCAGGAGCTGTACGCATACCTCCCGCACGCCCTCGGCTACGGATACGCGGGCGGGATGGGCTACAAGGTGGTCGCCCTCAAGCCGTCGCCCGGTGATGTCGACGTCCGCCGGGAGAAGGCCATCATGTCGCTGCTTCTCACCGAAGCGAGCCACGGATCACTTGTCACCATCCCGTGGAGTCGCGGCAACCTGCTCATGCGAGACATCTGTGCCGCGGCGAAGACGTCAGGGCTCGCGCAGGCGCTGGGGCTGACGAAGCCTCGTCCGCTCGTCGCCGTGTCGCCCGACGCCCGCACCTGCGAAGAACAGGCGACCGACGGCGATGACCCGCGGTTCACGGTGAGCGCCGGTCTCGTGACCGGCCTCGACACGGGCGCCGGCGCGGTGGCCGCGACCGTCGCCGGGCACACGGCCGTGCAGAGGCAGGACGGCAAAGCCTGTCGGGTGACGATCGCATTCCCGGGGGATCCGGCGCTCGAACCGCGTGTCGCGGAGGGCAGCCCTCGCACCACGGCGTTGACCGTGACCGCGCAGCGTCCCTGCGCGGAGGTGGCGGCTGTGGCCGAGCCGCTCGTCGCCGAGCTCGACCGGCCGGAGTGAGGCTACAGCCGCATCACTCCGGTCACCGTGACGACCGCCTCACCGGCCTCATCGGACGCGTCCAGATCGACCATCGCGGAGACCCGCCAGTCGTGGTCTCCGGACGGATCATCGAGGATCTGCTGCACGGCCCACGCCCGAGCCGGGCGTTCGTGGTCGGGCCCGCCTGTCTCGTCGATGATGAGCAGTGCCGTGCTGCGGGCATCGGCGCCCGTGCGGATCTCGTCGTGCTCGGCGAAGTAGGCGTCAAGGGCGGCATCCCAGCCGTCGGCGCCGAACTCCGGATCCAGTGCGGCGAGGGCGTCCAGATCCTCGCGCGCGGCGAGCTGCACACGGCGGAACAGCTCGTTGCGCACCAGGATCCGGAAGGCGCGGACATTCGTCGTGAGCCGTTTCGGCGCCGGAGGGACGACGGGCTCGTCGGTGTGCGCGACGGGATGGCCCGAGATGAGCTCCTCCCACTCGTCCAGCAGCGAGGAGTCGACCTGGCGGACCAGCTCGCCGAGCCACTCGATGAGGTCGCGCAGCTCCTCGGTCTTCAGGTGCTCGGGAATGGTCTGCGACGCCGCGCGGTAGGCGTCGGAGAGGTAGCGCAGCACCACGCCCTCGGAGCGTGCGACCTTGTACAGCGCAACGTATTCCCCGAACGACATGGCTCGCTCGTACATGTCGCGGACCACGGACTTCGGGTGCAGCTCGAAGTCGCGGATCCAGGGCTGCGCTGCGCTGAAGGTCTCGAACGCCGCCGACAGCAGTTCTTCGAGCGGCTTCGGATAGGTGATCTCCTCGAGCGCTTCCATGCGCTCCTCGTACTCCATGCCCTCGCGCTTCATCGCGGCCACCGCCTCGCCGCGGGCCACGAACTCCTGCTGGCTGAGGATGGCCCGGGGGTCGTCGAGCGTGGCCTCGACGATCGAGAGCATGTCGAGCGCGAAGGTGGGGTCTTCGGGGCCGAGCAGCTCGAAGGCCGCCAGCGCGAACGGCGACAGCGGCTGGTTCAGCGCGAAGTTCGGCTGCAGGTCGACCGTGAGTCGGACGGTGCCGTCAGAGGCGCGCTCGACGATCCCCGACTCCCGCAGGGTCCGATAGATTCCGAGCGCTCGGATCGCGAGGATCCGCTGCTTCGCCCGCGGCTCATGGTTGTCATATACCAGCGCGCGCATATTGCCGAAGACGTCGCCGCCGCGGCCGATCACGTTGAGCATCATCGCGCTCGTGATCTGCATGTGCGAGGTCAGCGCCTCGGGCTCCGCCGCGATGAGCTTCTGAAACGACGGCTCCCCCCAGGACACGAAGCCGTCCGGCGCCTTCTTGCGGATGATCTTGCGCTTCTTCTTCGGATCGTCGCCCGCCTTGCGGACCGCGGCGAGGTTCTCGCTCTCGTGCTCCGGCGCCTGCGCCACAACCGTGCCGGCGGTGTCGAAGCCGGCGCGACCGGCTCGGCCGGCGATCTGGTGGAACTCCCGGGCATTGAGCTGGCGCATCCGCGTGCCGTCGAACTTCGTGAGCGCCGTGAGCAGCACCGTGCGGATGGGCACGTTGATGCCGACGCCGAGAGTGTCCGTGCCGCAGATGACGCGCAGGAGCCCGCGCTGCGCCAGCTGCTCGACCAGGCGCCGGTACTTCGGCAGCATGCCGGCGTGGTGCACGCCGATGCCGAGGCGGAGGAGCCGCGCCAGGGTCTTGCCGAACGACGTGGTGAAGCGGAACCCGCCGATGAGCTCGGCGATCTCGTCGCGCTGCTCGCGGGTGGCGACCTTCGCGCTCGCGAGGGCCTGCGCGCGCTCCATCGCCGCGGCCTGCGAGAAGTGCACGATGTAGACCGGCGCGCGGTCGGTGTGCAGCAGATCCTCGATCGTCTCGTGGATCGGGGTGGTCTCGTAGAAGAAGTGCAGAGGAACGGGACGCTCCACACCCGTGACGACCGCGGTCTCGCGACCGGTGCGGCGGGTGAGGTCCGCGGCGAGCTCGGTCACGTCGCCGAGCGTGGCCGACATCAGGATGAACTGCGCCTGCGGCAGCGTGAGCAGCGGCACCTGCCAGGCCCAGCCGCGATCGGGGTCGCCGTAGAAATGGAACTCGTCCATGACGACCTGGCCGACCTCGGCGTCGGATCCCTGGCGCAGCGCGAGGTTGGCGAGGATCTCCGCCGTGCAGCAGACGATCGGGGCGTCCGCGTTCACGGCGGAGTCGCCGGTGACCATGCCGACGTTCTCGGCGCCGAACACCTCGACGAGGCTGAAGAACTTCTCGCTGACCAGCGCCTTGATCGGGGCGGTGTAGTAGGTACGGCGTCCGTCGGCGAGGGCGGCGAAGTGCGCGGCGACCGCGACGAGGGACTTGCCGGTGCCGGTCGGAGTGCTGAGGATCAGGTTCTGCCCCGACACGATCTCGATGACGGCCTCGTCCTGCGCCGGGTAGAGCGAGATCCCGGTGGACTCGGCCCATTCCACGAACGCCAGATAGACGGCATCCGGATCCCCCTCGGCAGGGCGGACGACGGACGGATCGAGGCGCGCAGACATGATGGATCGATCATCCCACCCGAAGGGACCCGGCATCGGCCCCGGAAGGTCAGGCCTTCTTGACGAGGCTCGACTTCAGCAGCATCGCGCCGAACCCGTCGACCTTGCAGTCGATGTCGTGCCCGTTGACCGGATCTATGAGGCGGATCCCGCGCACCTTGGTGCCGGCCTTGATGCCCTGAGGGAAGCCCTTGACCTTGATCGACGCCGTGACCACGACCGTGTCCCCGTCGGCGAGGACGTTGCCGACCGCGTCCTTCACAACGCGTGCTGCATTGACTTCGACGGCGGTTTCGTCGCCGAGGCCCGGCGCCCACTCGTGACCGCACATCGGGCATACCAGCAACGCGCCCATCTCATAAGCGTGCTCGCTGGAGCACTCGGGGCAGAGGGGAAGCGTCTCGGACATGCTCCGCACTCTATCGCGATATGATGAAATCATCACACCAGGATCCGCACCGCGGGTGCGCCGGAGGAGAACGCGCATGCTCAGCGACCCGAACCGCCCGCTGTACGAGGTGAAGGCCGGATTGTTCAAGGGCCTCGCGCACCCGATCCGGATCCGCATCCTCGAGGTGCTGTCCGCGGCGCCCGAGGCGTCGGTCACCGAGATGCTCGCCGCGACCGAGCTCGAGGCCTCGCACGTGTCTCAGCACCTCGCGGTGCTGCGCGGCAACAGGCTCGTCGTGTCGGAGCGGCGTGGCAGCCTCGTGTACTACCGCCTCGCCTATCCGCAGGTGGCTGACCTGCTGCGTGTGGCCCGGGCCCTGCTCGGCGAGATCCTGCAGACGACGCAGCAGCAGCTGGTGGAGCAGAACGGCCTGCCCGAGATCCCCGACGCTGTCGGCGGGGCCGGGGCGCCCTCGATGCGACCGCAGGCCGTGCGGGCGTGAGCGGCGCCGGCCTGGGCGGCGGTGCGGGGGCCGCCATCCTGAGAGCCTTGCGCCGGCCGCTCCCGCGCCCCGAGGACCTTCCGCGCCTCGCGGATTACGCCGAGTTCCCTCGCACCTGGAAGGGCGACCTGATCGCCGGCATCACCGTCGGGATCGTGGCGCTGCCGCTCGCACTCGCTTTCGGCGTGAGCTCGGGAGTCGGAGCCGAGGCGGGGCTCATCACGGCGATCGTCGCGGGGATCGCGGCTGCGGTGTTCGGCGGATCGAACGTGCAGGTGTCCGGTCCGACCGGGGCGATGGTCGTGGTGCTCGCCCCGATCGTCGCGAAGTCCGGGGTCGGGGCCGTGGCTCTGCTGACGATCCTCGCGGGCATCGTGCTGTTCCTGGTCGGCGCCTCCCGGATCGGCCGCGCCGTCTCGTACATCCCGTGGCCCGTGATCGAGGGGTTCACGCTCGGGATCGGCGTGATCATCTTCCTGCAGCAGGTCCCGTCCGCGCTGTCGTCGCCGGTCCCGCCGGGCGAGAACGCGGTGGTGGCCGCGGGGCGCTCACTGCTCGGCGCCTCCTGGCCGGCATCCGCGATCAGCCTGGGGATCGTCGCGTTCGTCGGGGTGCTGATGGTCGTCCTGCCGAAGCTGCACCGGTCGATCCCCGCGAGCCTGATCGCGATCGCGCTCGTCACGCCGGTCGTCGCCCTGCTGCACATCCGCACGCCCGTCATCGGCCATCTGCCGCCCAGCCTTCCGCTGCCGAGGATCCCCACGATGGACCTCGCCTCGCTGCCGTCGCTCGCCGGATCCGTGATCGCGATCGCCGTGCTCGCGGCGATCGAGTCGCTGCTGTCCGCCCGGGTCGCCTCGGGCCTGCCCGGACCCGATGGGCGCACCACGGGCCCGTTCAACGCCGACCGCGAGCTCGTCGGCCAGGGCGTCGCCTCGATCCTCGCGGGACTCTTCGGCGGGATGCCCGCGACCGGCGCGATCGCGCGCACCGCGGTGAACGTCCGTTCCGGCGGTCGCACCAGGGTCGCGGCGATCGTGCACGCCCTGGCCCTCATCGCGGTCGTGTACCTCGCGGCTCCCCTGGTAGGCATGATCCCGCTTGCCGCTCTGGCGGGGATCCTGATGGTCACCGCGGCCCGGATGGTGTCGCTGCGCACGGTCCGTCAGATCCTCGGATCCACCCGCGCCGATGCGGCGGCGTTCGTGCTGACCGCGATCATCACAGTGTCCTTCGACCTCATCGTGGCGATCGAGATCGGCGTGGTCGCCGCCGCCTTCCTGACCCTGCGCAAGTTCGCCGGGCTCGGCGCGGCCACCCGCGAGCCGATCGCGGGCGATCCGGTTCCGGGCGATGAGCGCATCGCGGTCTTCCGCCTGGACGGGCTCATGTTCTTCGGCGTCGCCGACCGGATCCTGCAGGAGCTCGCCGGTGTCCGCGAGGTCGAGGTCGTGATCCTGCGCCTCTCCCGGCTGCGCTACCTCGACGCCACCGGCGCGCAGGCCCTCGCCGAGATCGTCCGCGACCTCGAGCGGCAGGGCGTCACGGTGCTGCTCAAGGGCATCCCGGACGAGCACCGTGCCCTCGCCGACACGCTCGGCGTCATCGCAGCGCTCCGCGACGAGCGTCATCTGTTCGACGACCTCGACTCCGCTGTCGCGCACGCTCGCAGCCACATCGCCCGCGGACCGGGCGTGCGCTGACCGCGGCGTGCAGCCGCGTCTCTGCCAGGGTCACGCCGTCGTCGCGGCCTCCAGGGCGATGCGGATCATATCGCCGAAGCTCTGCTCGCGCTCCAGGGCGGTGGTCTCCTCGTGCGTGACGAGGTGGTCGGACACGGTGCAGATGCTGAGCGCCCGGCGGTCGTAGTACGCGGCGAGCGTGTAGAGCGCGCTGGTCTCCATCTCGACGGCGAGCGCCCCGTGTGCGACGAGCGGCTCGGTCAGCTCGGGGCGGGTGCTGTAGAACTGGTCGCTCGAGAAGAGCAGGCCGACGTGCACGGCATGACCGAGATCCATCCGCTCGCTCGCCTCGACGGCACGGCGCAGCAGGGAGAAGTCCGCGACAGGCGCATAGTCCTGGCCGTGGAAGCGGATCCGGTTGATCCCGGAATCGGTGCAGGCGCCGTTCGCGATGATGATGTCGCGCATGCCGACCTTCTCGGTGAGCGCGCCGCAGGAGCCGACCCGCACGATCGTCTGCACGTCGTACTCCTGGAACAGCTCGTTCGCATAGATCGACATCGACGGCTGGCCCATGCCGGATCCCTGCACCGAGACGCGGTGGCCCTGCCAGGTGCCGGTGAAGCCGAGCATGCCACGGACCTCGCTGTAGAGCTCTGCGCCCTCGAGGAAGTTCTCCGCGATCCATCTCGCGCGCAGCGGATCGCCGGGGAAGAGGACGACGGGGGCGATCTGACCAGGCGCGGCGGCGATGTGCGTGCTCATGAGATCAGGGTATCGAGCGGGATCGCCGGATCCCTTGTCATACTCATGCTTCATACCTAGGCTGTCTAGGTATGAAGCATGATCCGGTGACCACGACCCCTGAGGGCGCGGCGCGGGCGGAGGCCCGCGCGCCGATCCTGTGGCGCTTCATCGCCGCGGTCGCCCTCGCGGCGGTGCTCGGAGTCGGCAGCGCCCTCTGGCTGCCCCAGGGAACGGCGCTCGTCACGATCCCCTGGGGCATCGCCGCGATCCTGCTCGGCGCGACGTGCCGCAGTGCGAGGGCGGCGCTCGTAGTCGGTGCGGTGTTCGGCTTCGTGGCGGCCTATGCGTACCTCTGGTTCGACGACCGCGCACTGCCCTCCGGTGCCAGGCTCGTTCAGCTCGCCCTCGTCATACTGATCCCCGCCGCATTCGGGCTGTGCTGCGGAGCCCTGGCAGCCTGCGTCGGCTATCTCGCCGGCCGATGGATCCGCAGGCGATCCGCCGCACCTGACTCGGCGGGTGGGCGTCCGCGACCCTCTCGGCGCTGACCCGCCCGGTCGTCGGCTCTCAGCCCTGGCGGCGCACCATCTCGGCGATCCAGAGCGGCGCGAACGGCGAGGTGCAGTTCGGTGGCGTCGGGTAGTCGGCGAGCACCTGCAGCCGCTCGCCGATCGCGATCGCGCGGTCGCGCTCCGCCGGGTGGTGGATGCCGATCGTGGCGAGCGTCTCGTTCATGGCCCACTGCTCGCGGGCGGGCGCGGCGGCCAGTTCGCGTTCGATCCGGTCCAGGAGCGCCTCGAGATCGAGACCGTCGGGGCTCTTCGCAACCCGGGCGCTCGTGAGCGACCACGCCGCGGCACGCGCGTCGGCATCGGCGTCGTCCAGCCACCGCACGCGCAGCTCTTCCGCATGCGCCGACTTCTTCACGAGGTACGCGACGAGCCAGTCGTGCGCCTTTGCGCTCTGCGTGGCACGCACCATGCGGTCGAGGTCGTCGGCCGTGAGAGCGCGAGGCTTCGCGACCAGGATCCCGAGGAGCTGTCCGGCCACATCGCCGGACGCCCACAGTGAGCCTGCGAGCTCCGGATCCGCGCCGATCCGCTTCGCGAGCGCGCGCATCTGAGACAGGTTCACGCCGTGCGCGTCGCCGTGCCGCTCGTTGACGGCGCGGGCCTTCGGATCCTCCAGTGCGGCCAGATCGGCGAGCGCCTGGGAGAGGGTCGTGGACATGCCGCCAGCCTATGTCGCGGCGGCGCGGGGGAGCAGGGATGCCACAATGGTGACGCAAACATCGTGCCGCATCCCCGAGGAGAGCCATGACCGAGTCCCCGCGCGCCGCGCTCACCTACGAGGACGGCGCGCTGCTGCGCCAGGGGAAGCCGTTCCGGATGCTCTCCGGCGCGGTGCACTACTTCCGGATCCACCCCGACCAGTGGGAGGACCGGCTGCGCCGTCTCGCCGCGATGGGCGCGAACACGGTCGACACCTACATCCCGTGGAACTTCCACGAGCGGGTCGAGGGCGTGGCCGACTTCACCGGCTGGCGCGATGCCGAGCGGTTCATCCGGCTCGCCGGCGAGATCGGGCTCGATGTGTTCGTGCGCCCGAGCCCGTACATCTGCGCGGAATGGTCGAACGGGGGGATCCCGTTCTGGCTGAGCGGGCGCACGCGCGCCCTGCGCACGAGCGACCCCGTCTTCCTCGCCGCGGTCGACGCCTGGTACGACGAGCTGATCCCGCGGCTCGCACCGCTGCAGGCCGCACACGGCGGGCCGATCACCGCCGTGCAGATCGAGAACGAGTACGGATCCTTCGGCAGCGACCACGACTACCTCGTGCGCCTGCGCGACGGGCTGCGCGCACGCGGGATCGTCGAGCTGCTCACGACCGCCGACGGGACGACGGCCGACATGGTGCGCAACGGCAGCGTCGAGGGCGCGATGGGGTCGTTCACCTTCGGCACCGGCGTCGCCGAGGCGCAGCGCCTGCGCGTGCCGGACCAGGCGCTGCTCTGCGCCGAGCTGTGGGGCGGCTGGTTCGACCACTGGGGCGAGCAGCACCACGTGCGCTCTGCGGCGAGCATGATCGCCACTGTGGAGGAGCTGCTGGCCGAGGGCGGATCCGTCAGCCTCTACATGGCGCACGGCGGCACGAACTTCGGCCTCTGGGCGGGGGCGAACCACGACGGCGTACTGCAGCCGACCGTCACGAGCTACGACTCGGACGCGCCGATCGGCGAGGACGGATCCCTGAACGACAAGTTCCACGCGCTGCGGGCCGCGTTCGCCCCGTTCCACGACGGTGACCTGCCGCCGATCCCGGAGGCGCCGCGGCGGCAGCCCGCCGCGTCGACGCCGCTGGTGCCGGTGGCCTCGCTGCTCGACGTCGTGCGGGCGGTTCCGGCGGGGGTCACCGCTCCGATGCCGCTCACGTTCGAGGAGCTCGCTGCCGAAGACGGCCTCGTCGCGTACGAGGCCGAGATCTCCTGCGTTCCAGGGGCGGCGCTGACCGTCGACGTGCTGCACGACCGGGCGGTCGTCTTCCTCGACGGCGTGCGCCTCGGCGCGCTCGAGCGCGACGGAGAGCGAACCCTCGGCCTGCCCGGGACCGGCGGATCCGGCCTGCTCACGATCGTCGTGGAGAGCCAGGGGCGGGTCAACTACGGCCCGCACACCGGCGAGGGCAAGGGCATCATGGCGGGCGTGCGGATCGGGCGCCGCTTCGCGCACGGCTGGACCCACCGGGTGCTCCCGCAGGATGCGCCTGCCGATCCGGAGGCCGCCGTGGCATCCGGGATTGACGCGGCCGACGGTCTCGCGGTCGCCGTGTTCGACGTCGCCGATCCCGCCGACGCGTGGCTCGCGTTCCCCGGGGGCGTGAACGGCATGGTGTGGCTGAACGGGTTCCTGCTCGGCCGGTACCGTGCGGTCGGCCCGCAGGTCACTCTGTACGCCCCTGGTCCGCTGTGGCAGGAGGGGCGCAACGAGATCCGCGTGCTCGACACCGACGGGATCGGATCCGCCGTCGAGATCCGCGAGGAGCCCGACTTCGGCCCCGTGGAGGAATTCATCGGGGCCTGACGGATCTGTTCCGAGCGGGGCTCCCGGGTCAGGCCTCGTCGCGCAGGCCGGCGCGGATGCGGCGCAGATCCTCGGTGAGGGATCCGATCAGCACCCAGTTGCGCGACGAGGGCGGACGGATGTCGAGCGGCGAGGTGAGCGCCGGGATCGCAGAGGTCAGCGCCTCGGGCTCCGGAACCACCTCGGCGAGCTGGACGGCGAGGCGCACGTCGTGGGCCGCGCGGTGCATCTGATCGGCGATCGCGGCGACCGAGGGCTCGGCAGGGAGCGTGTCGTCGTACTGGTCGACGAAGGCGCGGGTCATCCCGATCACCTGCGTGACGATCGGGCCGAGGCGCTCCAGCAGCGCGCGCATCGCGGCGAGCTCCGGGCGGTGGCGTGACCCGAGCGGGTTCAGCGTGAGCGACTCCTCTCCGGCAGTGAGCGAGGCGTCGGCGGCGTCCTTCATCGGACGCAGCAGCCGCGCCTCGAGCATGAGCTCCTGCAGACGTGCGGGGCTCTGCTCTGCGGTGATCGCGTCGGCCAGGCGGTCGAGGGTGGCGGCGAGCTCCCCGCCGAGCAAAGCCAGATCGCGGCGCGCCGGGGCGACCAGCACGGGCGGCACCACGACGACGTTCACCACGAAGCCGATCGCCGCACCGATCAGGGTCTCCAGGATCCGGTCGACGGCGTAGTCGGGGCTCGCCGAACCCAGCGCCAGCACGAGCATCGCCGAGATCGCCACCTGATTCGCGGTGCCCGGCGTGGCCTTGAACGACCACGCCACGACCATCGCCACCACGACCGCGAGCAGCACCACCCAGCTGAGCCCGCCGAGGGCCAGGCTCAGCAGCACCGCGATCACGACGCCCGCGATCACGCCGATGCTGCGCTCCACGGCCTTCGCGAACGACTGGTTCACGCTGGGCTGCACCACGAGCAGCGCGGCGATCGCCGCGAACACGGGCAGGTGCCCCGGTACGAGCCAGCCCGCGATCAGCCACGCCGCGATCGTCGCCGCGGCCGACTTCGCCACCTGCAGCAGCGGCGCGCGTCGGGCGGCGCGGAGGGCGGCGAGCGGACGCATGATTCCACGGTAGTCCGCGAGCCTGTGCGCGGCGGGGGCCCGCTTCTCCCCACTGGTCATCGGTCGCGGCGGCGCGGCCCGGATCCGGATCTGAGGTACCCGCCCGCGAAGTTAAGGCATCTGCCCGATGGGGCGAGGGGGCCTTAGCGACGAGCGTATGAGTACCGGAGAAGGAGACATCATGGAACTGAACTACGCGATGAGCTACCGCATCACCACGCTGGAGATCGAGCAGGCCGCGATCCGTGCCGAGCGCGCCAGGATGGCCGCGGAGCACGCCGACATGATCGTGCGCCGCGACGGGTTCCTGCGTCGGGCCCTGGGTCGTCTGCAGGCCCGCCGTGCCGCGGTCGTACCCGCCCCTGCAGTCGAGGCGCCTGCGGTCGCCCCGACGCAGGCGGTCGCCCCCGCGACCCAGGTCGCGGCGTTCGCGTCCGCATCGGACGAGACCCGCGACCGCGAGCTCGTCGGCTGCGTCTCGCACGCCGCATGAGCACAACGGCGCCGCTCCCGGTACCCACCGTCCCGGCGCCCGCCCCGTCATCGACAGCGGACGCCCCCGACCGCGAGAGCCTCCCGACGACGGATCCGGCACAGGATCCGCTCTCGTCGGGAGGCTCCACGTCCGCCGAGGCCGCCCCCGAATCTGCCGAGAGCGGCGCAGTGCGCGCAGCGGTGCCCGATGTCCGTGGCTGGTGGCACGATGAAGGTATGTCCCTCGCCACCACGTCGGCCGCCATGGTCGGACGCGATGCCGAACTCGCGCTCCTCGACGACGCCCTGCGCCGTGCGGGTGCCGGCGAGTCCGCGTCCGTGCTCGTGGGCGGCGAGGCGGGCATCGGCAAGTCCCGGCTGACGGCCGAGTTCCGTCGCCGGGTGGCCGACGAGGCCACGGTGCTGACGGGCTGGTGCCTGGACTACGGCTCCACGCCCGCGCCCTTCGGTCCGCTTCCGGCGATCCTGCGCGGCGTGCTGGACGAGCTCGGTGACCGCGCCGACGAGGCCGCGGGGCCGGGCCGCGACGCCCTGCAGCTGCTGCTGCCCGAGCGCGCCACCGCGCCGATCGACCGGGCCGCCATCCGCCCCGAGGGGCTGCGCGAGACGATCGCGAACCTGCTCGAGGCGGCCGCCGCCCTCCGCCCCGTGGTGGTCGTGATCGAAGACCTGCACTGGGCCGACGCCGCCACCCTGTCGATGCTGTCCTTCCTGCTCCGCGCGCTCGCGGGCCGCCGTGTGCTGTTCCTGCTCACCTGCCGCATCGACGAGGTGCGCCGCGGCGGTGAGGTGCGCACGTTCCTGGCTGAGGCCGAGCGCGCCCGTCTGCTCGATCGCGTCACCCTCGACCGGTTGGACGCGAACGCGGTGCGCGATCTCGTGCAGCGCCTGCGCGGACCGGTGGGCGACGTCGGCCTGGCCAAGCTCATGGAGCGCAGCGAGGGCGTGCCGTTCTTCGTCGAGGAGCTGCTCTGCAATGTGCAGGGTCCGATGCCGGACACCCTGCGAGACGTCCTTCTCGCCCGATTCGACGCCCTCGGCGACGACGCCAAGCGCGTGGTGCGGGTCGCGTCGGGATCCGATGGGGCGATCGCGCACGACCTGCTCGCCACGCTCGCCGGCTTCGGCGACGAGCGGCTCGACGAGGCCCTCCGTGAGGCGATGGGGGCGGGCATCATCGGGGTCGCCGACCGGGAGAGCTACGGCTTCCGGCACGCGCTGCTGCGCGAGGCCGTGCACGATGATCTGCTGCCGGGCGAGCGCGCCCGCCTGCACTGGGCCTATGCCGACGCGCTGGAGGCAGCCGGTGCGGCTCCGTCGACGCTCGCGTTCCACTGGCACCGCGCGCACGACTCCCCGCGCGCGCTCGCCGCAGCGGTCACCGCGATGCAGGAGGCCAAGAACAGCTACGCCTTCTCGACCGCGGCGCGGTTCGGGGAGCTCGCCCTGGAGCTGTGGGAGCAGGTGCCGGACGCGGCGGAGGTCGCGGGCGTCGAGCGGATTCCGCTGCTCGCCCAGGTCGGATCCATCCTGCGCAATGGCGGCGATGGGGAGCGGGCACTCGCCGTCGTCTCGCTCGCACTCTCCGAGATCGACCCCGCGAACGTCGACCGCGCCGTGCACGCGCGGCTGCTGCGCGACAAGGCGCTCTACCTGCAGAATCTCGGCCGCGGCGGATCCGTCGATCTGTTCCTGGAGGCACTCGCGATCATCGAGTCCGAGGCGGGGCAGGAACGGCTGAGAGCCGCCCTGCTGGGCTATCTCGCGGGGCGGTACCTCATCGGGGCACGGCTGGAGGAGGCCGTCGCGACCGCCGACGAGGCGTTCCGGATGGCGGAGTCGATCGGCTTCGACAACGTGATGTCGGTCGCGGCGAATCTGCGCGGCTGCAGCCGGATCCATCTCGGGGAGGTCGAGGCCGGCCTCGCCGACTTCCGCCTGTCCTGGGAGCATGCGGCCGATCACGACGCCCAGCTGCGCTACCGGGTCAACTACGCCGACAGCCTGAACATGCTGGGCCGCTTCCGCGAGGCGGTCGAGGTCGCCGAGGCCGGGGTCGCGCACTCGCGGACGCTCGGTGTCGAGCGGTCATCCGGCGCCATCCTCTCGCACAACATGGTCGAGCCCCTGCTCGAGCTCGGCGAGATCGACCGGGTGGAGGAGATCTCCGCGCGAGAGCTCGCCGGGCGCACGCTGCAGGTCTTCCGGATGTACTCGACGATGTCCCGTATCAGGGCCCTGGTCTGGCGCGGCGAGATGGACGAGGCGGTCCGCGTGCTCAGCGAATGGCGCTCGATCGCCGAGGGCGTCGCGACTGTCGAGCGGCAGGTCTGGTACTCGCTGCACGATGTGGAGATCCTCATCGCCCTCGGACTCGGCGACTCGGTGCGCGCGGCCGCAGAACTGCGCACGGTCATCGAGGATCCCGGTCGGCGGCTCGCCCTGATGGGGCGGATCCTGCTCGAGGGCGGACGGGTGGTCGCCGACCTCCGCGCGGACGGACACGCCGCGCTCGCGGCGTCGACCGCCGAGCTGGTGCGCGCACGCTGGCATTCCCTGCCTGTGGAACTGCAGCTCCCGCACTGGGCCGCCGTGCTCACCGCGCTGCTGGACGCGGATCCGGAACGGCTCGAAGCGGTGTTCCCCCTGGTCGACGACGAGGACGTGCCCGCGGTCTTCCGTCCGCTCGTCCGACTGGAACGTGCCAGGGCGCTCGTGGTGGAAGGCGACAGAACGGCTGCGGTCGAAGCGGTGACTGAGGCCGCCGCGATCGCGGAAGGCCTGGGACACGATCGGCTGCGCCGGCGCACCGCGGAGTTCATGGAGGCGGCGGGACTCAATCGCACCGCGGCGCGCGGCGTGCCGTCCGTGGAGAGCATCGAGCTCACGGCGCGCGAGCAGCAGGTGCTCGACCTCATCGCCGAGGGGCTCAGCAATCGGCAGATCGGCGAGCGGCTGTTCATCAGCGGCAAGACCGCGAGCGTGCACGTCTCCGCGATCCTGCGCAAGCTCGGCGTCTCCACCCGCACCGAGGCCGCCGTCGCCCAGCGCGTCCGCTGACCCGGCGTCCCGGCCGAGGGCCGGAAACGCAGACGCGGGGGCGCCAAACAGTGCACCGGTCGTAACCTGGGCGCGAGGGACGGATGATCGTCCGGTGATGGCATGGGCGCGCGAGGAAGGACCCGCATGACCGAGAACGGCACTTCGAACGTGGGCGCGGGCGGACGCACCGCCGCCGCCGAGGAGGTCTACGAGCGGCTGTTCGGGCCGCGGGACACCACAGCGCCGGGCGACGATCCGGAGCTGATGGGGATCCTGCGGGGGTTCATCTTCGGGGACGTCTTCGGAACCGGCGTCATCGACGATCGCTCCCGTGAGCTGATCACGGTCACCGTCGTGGCCTGTCTGCAGGCACTGCCGCAGCTGAGGGCGCACGTGGGCGCGGCGTTGAACGTCGGGGTGGATCCGGTGCAGGTGCGGGAGGCGATCTATCAGCTGGCCCCGTTCATCGGCTTCCCCTACACGCTCAACGCCATCGCCGTGGCCGATGACGTCTTCCATGAGCGCGGGATACCGCTGCCGCTTCCGGATCAGGGGACGGTGACCGATACGGACCGGACCGCGAAGGGGCGGGAGATCCAGGCGCCGCTGTACGGGACCGAGATCGCTGACGACCTGGCCGATCTGCCTGCCCCGTTCGCGGAGGCGCTGCCGCGCTTCCTGACCGAGTTCTGCTTCGGCGACTTCTACACGCGCGGCGGCCTCACACTCGCGCAGCGGGAGCTGCTGGTGCTGTGCGCGCTGACGACGATCGGCGACACGGCCGCGCAACTCGGCCCGCACGCGCGCGTCTGCCTCGAGGTCGGCAACTCCAAGGCCGAGGTCGTCGCCGCGCTCGTGCAGTGCTTCCCGTACATCGGCTTCCCGCGCACGGTCGCCGCCATCCGTGCGGTGAAGAGCCTCTGACAGGGAGGAGCGACGATGAGAACGGAAGTCGTACTGGTCACGGGAGCCTCCTCGGGGATCGGTGAGTCCGCTGCGCGTCATCTGCAGGAGGCGGGCTTCACCGTCTACGCCGCCGCGCGGCGCGTGGAGCGGATGGCAGGGCTGCGGGACGCGGGCGTGCACACCATCGCCCTGGACGTCACCGATGACAGGTCTGCGCAGGCCGCGATCGCGCAGATCCTCGCCGAGCAGGGGCGGATCGACGTGCTCGTGAACAATGCAGGCTACGGGTCGTACGGTGCGCTCGAGGATGTGCCGCTCACCGAGGCGCAGGCCCAGCTCGACGTGAACGTGCTGGGCCTGGCACGCATGGCGCAGCTGGTGCTGCCGCACCTGCGCGCGCAGCGCAGCGGCACGATCATCAACATCGCCTCGATGGGCGGCAACTTCACGACACCGCTGGGCGGGTGGTACCACGCCAGCAAGTACGCCGTCGAGGCGCTCAGCGACGCGATGCGCATGGAGCTGACGCCCTTCGGCATCCACGTCGTCGTCATCGAGCCCGGATCCATCCGCACCGAGTGGGGCGGGATCGCTGCCGCCAAGGTGCTCGAGACGTCCGGAGGCGGTCCCTACCGGAAGCAGGCGGAGCAGGTGGCGACCGCCCTGGGCCGCACCTCGGTGCCGGGCGCAGGGATGACGTCATCGCCAGATGTCGTCGCCCGGGCGATCACGACGGCGGCGACCGCTCGCCGTCCCCGAGCGCGCTACCGCATCGGCTTCGGCGCGAAGCCCCTCGTGCTGGCGCACCGGATCCTGCCCGCGCGCGTGTTCGACCGTCTCATCCGGCGCGGCATGGGCATCGGCGGCTGACGGCCGGCGCGGATCGGTTTCCGACGCGCGACCGAACTCGCGTCCTAAGGCCGCGTTTCCTGTCCCAGGTCTCGGGCTGAAGCTCGACGAGCGAGCGTCACCGGCATCACGACTGACGGTCCAGCGCCGCCTCGAACGCGGCGCGGTCGAGGCTGAGCGTCCAGACCGTGACGTCGCCGACGAAGCGGGTGAACGCCTCTCCGGCGAACGGGCCGCGATCGTTCACGTAGCAGCCGAAGGCGTCGATCGCCATGAAGATCCGGATGCAGGAACCTTCGATGTCGGCGGTTGCGAACAGCCCCTCGGCGACTCCTCGTGCGATCAGCTCCGTCAGGCGCGCCCGGTCGAGGGCCTCCTGCTCCTCGATCGAGGCGAGCAGGGGTTCGCTGAACCTCGACAGATGCCGCGCGTTCAGCCACAGCCGCGCGAGGTCGTCGGCCCGACGGCTCTCGATCCGGTGCACGAGATGCGCGATCTGCTCCAGGGGCGAGCCATCGCCCGGGAACATCGCCTCGCGTTCCCCCTCGATGGCGAGTTCGAACGCGGCGATCACCAGATCCTGGACTGCGGGGAAGTAGTGCCCGATGAGGCCGGGGCGCACGCCGAGCTGCTCAGCCACTCCTCGCAGCGTGACGCGCTCGAGCCCTTCCATCAGGGCGATCCGCGCTGCCTCGGCGAGGATCTCGGCGCGTCGTTCGCCGGGCGGCTTGCGCACCTGCCGGGCAGGGCCGGAAGAGACTCTTGACACCATGCAAGACAACCTATTGGATTGGTGACCAATAGCACTATTGGTCCTATGCCCAATAGATGAATCCCGATCCATGTTCGAAGGGGAACAGCATGCACACCGACCTCTGCCGTGACGGCGGGACCGTCCGATGAGTGAGACAACGCCCGGAGCGCATCTGCAGAAGAGCCTCGGGCTTCCCTCGGTCGTCGCGTTCGGTCTGGGCTACATGGCTCCGAGCCTGGTGATGGTGATCTTCGGCGTGATCGCGGTCGCCAGCGCCGGCACTTCGGCGACGGTGTTCGGCATCGCCACCCTTGCGATGCTGCTGACCGCGCTCAGCTACGCGAAGCTGTCGCACCACTATCCGGTGTCCGGATCCGCCTACTTCTACGCGCGACGCCTGATCGGCTCTCCGATCGGGTTCCTGGTCGGCTGGAGTGTGCTGCTCGACTACCTGTTCCTGCCGATGGTCGCGTGGCTCGTGCAGTCGGTCTATCTGAACGCCCAGTTCCCCGACATCCCGATCTGGATCTGGATGCTGGTCAACGCCGGCCTCACGACCCTGATCAACATCGTGGGCGTGGTGCTCAGCGACCGCGTGAACATGGTGCTCACGGGGGCTGCCGTGTTCCTGGTGCTGCTGTTCGTCGCGTACTGCCTGGTCTTCCTGGTGCACCACCAGCCGTCGGACTATGTGGCGCCGATCTGGAACCCGCTCACCACGGTCGGCGGGGTCACGGCCGCCACCGCCATCGCGGCCTACTCGTACCTCGGCTTCGACGCCGTCACGACGCTCTCGGAGGAGACGAAGGACGCGGGCAGGACGATCCCTCGTGCCGTCATCCTGGTCATCCTCATCGGCGGAGTGCTGTTCACCGCCGTCGCCTACGTCATGCAGCTCGTGCATCCGGGCTTCGATTTCGGCAAGCCCGGCGACGAACAGGTGGGCGGCTACATCCTCTCCATCCAGGTCGGCGGGCAGGCCTTCGCCGACTGGACGAATCTGGCGGGGATCGTCGCCGGCTTCGCCTCGGGCCTCGCCGTGCAGCTGAGTTCGAGCCGACTGCTGTACTTCATGGGCCGCGACGGCGTCTTGTCGAAGCGGGTCTTCGGGTGGGTCAGCCCGCGTACCAGGACGCCGATCTGGGCGATCCTGTTCACCGGGCTGATGTGCTTCGTGGGGATGGGGCTGACCACCGACGTCGCCTACTCGTTCATCAATTTCGGCGCCTTCACGGGGTTCACGATCGTGAACATCTGCGTCATCGCGTTCTTCGTGCGCAAGCGGAAGACGCGCAGGCTCAGCGTTCTGGGGTACGTGGTGCTCCCGGCGCTCGGAGCTTGCGTCACGGTCTCTCTGCTCACGCAGCTCAGTGCGACGGCGCTCATCATCGGCGGCAGCTGGCTCCTCGCCGGCTTCCTCTGGCTGCTCTGGCTCACCCGGGGATTCCGCCGGCCGACGCCGGCGATGAGCGCCGCCGAGTACGGGGAGATCCCCGCGGATGCCGCCACACGTCCCCTGCCGGCGAGAGAACTCGAGGTGATCGACGAATGAGCACCACCATGGCCCCCGATCCCGCCTCGCAGCCGACGGCACCCGGAAGCACGGGGCTTCACCCCGCCCGGTACCCGGGCGCGCCGGCCGGAGAGCCGACGCTCGACAGCTGGCAGGAGGCCCCGCACAATCGCTGGGTCTTCGCCCACATGAACGAGCTCATGCCGGTCGCGACCGTGTCGCGGTGCCCCGCGAACCCGCCGGGGGCGATCGTCCGCCTCGGGTCCCTCGCGGCGCGGCTTCCGGATCTCGTCACGCGGCTCGAGCAGACCTGCACCGATGCGTTCCTCGTGCTTCGGGGCGAGGAGGTGCTCGCGGAGTACTACCGCGAGGGTTTCGCCCCCGACCAGCTGCACCTGCTGATGAGCGTCTCGAAGTCACTGTGCAGCACAGTGTTCGGCGCCCTGGTGGACGCCGGCCGAATCGACCCCGCCGGCCGGATCATCGCATACGTGCCCGAGCTCGCCGGATCCGTCTATGACGGCCCGACCGTGCAGCAGCTGCTCGACATGGAGATCGCGATCGACTACGACGAGGACTACGTCGATCCCGCCTCCGAGGTGCAGGCGCACGACCGCGCCGCGGGCTGGCGCACCCGGCTGCCCGGTGACCCTTCGAGTGATTACGAGTTCCTCACCACCTTGCGAGGCAATGGATCCGTCGGCGAGTTCCAATACTGCTCGGCGAACACGGACGTCCTGGCCTGGATCATCGAGAAGGTCAGCGGGCTGCGCTACGCGGACGCGCTGTCTCGGTTCCTCTGGGCCAAGCTGGACGCCGATCACGACGCGACCATCACCGTCGACGCGACCGGTTTCGGTTATGCCAATGGCGGTGTCTCGGCGACCGCGCGAGACCTCGCCCGCGTCGGACGGATGATGCTCGACGGAGGAGTCGGCCCGCGTGATCGGGTGGTGTCGGAGGACTGGGCCCGCAGCGTGTTCGCCGGCGGATCCCGCGAGGCGATGACGTACGAGGGTTTCACGAAGACGTTCCCGAACGGCAGCTACACCCGGCAATGGTGGTGCACCGGCAACGAGCGCGGCAACGTGAGCGGGATCGGGATCCACGGCCAGAGCCTCTGGCTGGACCCGCCGACCGACTCGGTGATCGTCAAGCTCTCCGCGTGGCCGGATCCGGACACCGAGGAGTGGAATGCGCTGCAGAGCGAGTTGCTTCTCGACGTCAGCCGCGCCCTCGACGCGGTTCCGTAGCGGCGGCTCGGGTGGTGGAGGTGCGTCCGGGCCGAGTCCTCCGACTCAGGCCGCCTCGGCTCGCCCCCGGCGCCAGTAGCCCATGAACGCGACCGAGCGGCGGTCGATGCCGAGGCCGCGCACCAGATGACGCCGCAGCGCCGTGATCGTCGACGCCTCTCCGGCCAGCCACGCGTAGCAGGATCCGACGGTGTCCTCCGGAACCTCCCAGACCACGTCGTCCTCGCTCGGATCCGTCAGCTCCGTCTCCGCGGCTGTCTCGAGTCCGTCGGACGGCGGGGCGCTGGCCGGGGCTGGGATGCCGGCGGTCGGTGCGCCTGGGGCGATCCGGGTCTCGCCCCAGGCGTGCACCGCGGCGCTCAGGCGCAGCCCGTGCGCCGCGCTTCCGCGGGCCAGCCACCGCACCGCGACACCGTCCGGGGCGGTGAGGGGCAGTGCGTCCGCCTCGGTCGGAACCTCGATGTAGACGGATCCGGTCACGTGCGCGGGCAGTGACTCGACGATCGCGCAGATCGCGGGCACCGCGGTCTCATCGCCCGCGATGAGGACGGAGTCGGCGTCACCCGGGTTCCACTCCAGTCCGCCGGTCTCGTCGGCGCGGGCATCGGGGCCGATCACGACCAGCGGCGCCCCTGGTGCGGCTGCCGAGGCCCAGGCGGAAGCGGGGCCCTCGGTGCCGTGCAGCACGAAGTCGATGTCGATCTCGCGGGATTCCGGTCGCACCGCGCGGATCGTGTAGGTGCGGATCGGATTGCGCTGCTCATCGGGGAGTTCTCGCCATCGGCGATACCACTGGATCATGCCCACCGACTCGTCGAACTGGCCGACGTCGGTGAAGGATCCATCGGGCAGGGGCAGCACGAGTTTGATGCGCTGATCGAGCCCCGCCGTGCCGAAATGCACGAGATCGGGGCCGGTCAGCGTCATCCGCAGGAAGCTCGGCGACAGCTGCTCGCGGCGGGCGACGATGGTGCGGTAGGTCCGGTACGGGTGATGTGACACGCTCACAAGGATAGGTTAGGCTCCCCTTACATGACGAATCGGAACTCCTCCGACGCCTTCCCGCAGGCCGGGCTCGAGGCAGCGGGCCTCGCCCTCCACTACGGCCGCACACCCGTCGTGCACGACGTCGCGCTGACGCTCCGACCCGGATCCGTCACGGCGCTCATCGGGCCGAACGGCAGCGGCAAGTCCACGGCGCTGCGGGCCATCGCGCGGCTGCATCGGATCCAGGCCGGGGCGGTGCGCATCGACGCCGACAGCGCCCTCCGCGACGCCGCGACGCTGGACGCGAAGGAGTTCGCGCGCACCGTCGCGATGCTGTCGCAGTCCCGCCCCCATCCCTCGGGTCTGGAGGTGCGCGACGTCGTCGCCTTCGGGCGGCACCCGCATCGCGGCCGCTTCTCGGGCCTGCGTGACGAGGATCGCGCCGCCATCGACCGGGCGCTGGTGCTCACCGGCCTCGACGCGATGGGCGCCCGTCCCGTGGACGAGCTCTCCGGAGGGGAGCTGCAGCGCGTCTGGCTGGCCACCGCGCTCGCGCAGACCACGCCGATCCTGCTGCTCGACGAGCCGACGAACCATCTCGACCTGCGCTATCAGATCGAGACGCTCGACCTCATCCGCGACCTCGCCGACGCCGGCACCGCGCTGGGTGTCGTGCTGCACGACCTCGGCCACGCCGCCGCCGTCGCCGACCACGTCGTGCTCCTCCACGACGGTCGCGTGCGCGCTGACGGGACCCCTGCCGAGGTGCTCACCGGCGAGAACCTGTCCGCGGCCTACGGGCTGCGCATCGACACCGCGCTCGACGACGACGGCCGGGTGCGCGTGATCCCGCGCGGCCGGCACGACGTGCGGCGCCCCGCACGCGAACCGCAGCTCGTCTGACCGCGACCGGACGCGCGCCGACGCGTCCTCGCCCCACCGACTCGCCGCGCGAGGCCGTCCACGCCCGACCGCGGTCTGCCGCGACCGGGTCCGCCGATCCGACCCGCCCTTCGACCACCCCGAACCACCGACCCACCGACCCTGGAGAACCATGCGCAAGCCCCTCGCCGTCCTCTCACTGCTCGCCGCGAGCACCCTCGCCCTCGCCGGCTGCGGAACGACTTCCGCCGCGGCGCCCACCGGCAGTGCCGCACCCGCTGCGAGCGCCGAGTGCGCCAAGGACTCCACGGCCACCGCCACAGGGCCGGTCAGCGTGACCGACGCCCTCGGCCGCACCGTGAAGCTCGACAAGCCCGCCGAGCGCGTCGCCGTGCTGGAGTGGCAGCAGGTAGAGGACGCGCTCACCCTGTGCGTGACGCCCGTCGCCGTGGCCGACGCGGCCGGCTACCGGCAGTGGGACAAGGCCGAGACCCTGCCCGAGGGAGTGAAGGACGTGGGCACCCGGCAGGAGCCGAACCTCGATGCGCTGTTCCAGACCAAGCCCGACCTCGTCATCGTCGAAGCGCAGACCCGCGACGACGCGATCATCGGTCAACTCGAGAAGTACGGCGTGCCCGTGCTCGTCACGATCGGCGCCGATGCGAAGGATCCGGTGAAGCAGCTGCTCGCGACCTTCGACCTCATCGCGCAGGCCACCGGCCGCACCGAGCGCGCCGAGGCCGTCGCGACGGAGATGAAGAGCCACCTCGCGGAGGCGAAGAAGACCCTAGCCGCAGCGTCGCCCTCCCGCACCGACTTCGTCTACTTCGACGGCTGGGTCGATGGCGGCACCGTGTCGCTGCGCCCCTTCGGCGCCGGCTCGCTGATCGGCGCGATCGGCGCCGAGCTCGGGCTCACGAACGCGTGGAAGGGCGAGACCGATCCCGCGTATGGCCTCGGCAGCACCGACATCGAAGGCATGACGACGGTCGGATCCGCGACGCTGCTGCACACCGGGACGGAAGAATCCGACAGCGACGGCTTCATCACGGCGGCCGAGAAGAACCCGGCCTGGGCCTCGATCCCCGCGGTCAAGGAGAAGCGGATCCACGCGTTCCCGACCGGCATCTGGACCTTTGGCGGACCCCACTCGGCCGAGAAGATCGCCGACGCGTACGTCGCCGCGTTCGTCAAGTGAGCCGGCGGCGGTGAGCGCGATGCGAGTGCGGGAGCAGAGACCGCCGGTCACGGCCGCGGCGCCGGGATCGACGGGCGAGGCGGGCACGGATGCGCGGGTGATGACCGGAGACGCGGGCGCGAGCCCTGCGACCGGCGTCCGCGCCCGCCTCGGCGCGGTCGGCGTGCTGATCCTGCTCCTGCTCGCCCTCGCCGCCGCCGCGGGCTGGCACCTCACCCAGGGCACGAGCGGGGCTGGCTGGGCGAACCCCGACGTCCTGCTCGGTGCGCGCCTGCCGCGGCTCGCCGCGGGCGTCGCCGTCGGCGTCGCGCTCGGCATGGCCGGCCTGCTCATGCAGTCGCTGGCGCGCAACGCCCTGGCCTCGCCCGACACGCTCGGCGTGACGGCGGGTTCGTATCTCGCTGTCACGGCGGTCGCCGCGTTCGGGATCTCGGTCCCGTTCTGGGCATCGGGGATGGTCGCATTCGCCGGCGGTCTCGTCGCCGCCGTGATCGTGCTCGGACTCGCGGGAGGCGCCGGATCCTCGACGACCCGGCTGGTGCTGGCCGGATCCGCGCTGGCGCTGGCGTTCCAGGCCGCGACTTCGGCGCTGCTGATCCTGTTCAGCGAGCAGACCAAGGGGCTGCTGGCCTGGGGGAGCGGCAGCCTCTCGCAGCTCGGGCTCGAAGCCTTCCTCCGCGCGGCGCCGGTCGTCGTGATCGCCGGCCTGCTGGCGCTGCTGCTCGCCCGACGCCTCGACGTGCTCGGGCTCGGCGACGACCTGGCCGCGTCGCTCGGCGTGCGGATCCGCGCCACGCGCCTCCTGGGGATCCTGCTGTCGGTGCTGCTGACCGCGACCGCCGTCACCCTCGCCGGTCCGCTCGGGTTCGTCGGACTGTGCGCGCCCGTGCTCGCCCGCCTGCTCGTGCGGATCGTGCCGGGGCTCGGCCGGCACGTCTTGCTGCTGCCCGCCTCCGGTCTCATCGGAGCGCTCGTGGTGATCGTCGCCGACGCCCTGCTGCGGCTGGTCATCGGAGCCGAGGGCGCGATCGCCGTGCCCACGGGCGTGGCGACGACCGTGCTCGGATCCGTCGTGCTCGTGGTGATGGCGCGGCGGCTGGGCGATTCCGGGCCCACGCGACGCCCGCCGTCGATCCGGTTCGGGGTGCGGGGGCCGCTGCGCTTCCGACTCGCGCTCGCGGTCTCGGCTGTGCTGGTGGTCGCCGTCGTGATCGCGGGTCTGTTGCTCGGCGCGACGCCGCTGCTCACCGGGGATGTGCTGCTCTGGCTGCAGGGGCAGGCGCCGCCGCAGATCGCCTTCGCGCTGGACGAGCGGGCGCCCCGGGTCATCGCCGCGGTCACGGCGGGCGCGGCGCTCGCGCTCGCCGGATGCCTCACCCAGGCGGTGAGCCGCAATCCGCTCGCGGATCCGGGGCTCCTCGGCATCACCGGCGGCGCGGGGCTCGGAGCCGTGCTCGTGGTCACGAGCGCCGCGGCCTCGACGTTCGGCATGCTCGCGGCGGCGGTGGTCGGCGCGATCGCGGCGTTCGCCCTCGTCTATCTGCTCTCCTGGCGCGGCGGGCTCAGTGCGGACCGGTTCATCCTCATCGGGATCGGCGTCTCTTCCGCCGCGGTGGCACTCACCTCGTTCGTGCTGCTGCGCGCGAGCCCGTTCGACACTCCGAAGATCTACACCTGGCTGAGCGGCACGACGTACGGCCGGATCTGGGAGCAGGTCGTGCCGCTGGCCGTGGTCCTGCTGATCGCGTTGCCCGTGGTGCTGCTGCGCGGTCGGGAGCTGGATCTGCTCGCCCTCGACGAGGACACCCCGCGCGTGCTGGGCGTGAAGCTCGAACGCTCGCGTCTGCTGATCCTCGCGGTCGCGGCGCTGCTCGCGGCCTTCAGCGTGGTTGCCGTCGGCGTGATCGGCTTCGTGGGCCTCGTCGCCCCGCACGCCGCGCGGGCCTTGGTCGGGGCACGGCATGCGCGCGTGGTGCCCATCGCGGTGCTGCTCGGAGCGATGCTCGTGGGGCTTGCGGACGCCGTGGGCCGCGCGGTGATCGCGCCCGCGCAGCTGCCCGCGGGGCTCGTGGTCGCCGTGCTCGGCGCGCCGTACTTCGTGTGGCTGCTCTGGCGCTCTCGCGACGTGTGAGCCGGCGATCGTCGGGTGCGCGCTCGGCGGTGCCGCTGCTTAACCCGGAACCGGGGGGAGGGAGGCTCGCCTCCGCTCAGGACCCGGGGGAAGGTTCACCTCCGCTCAGGTCGCAGAAACTGCTCCGATGGAGGTCCCTTCACAGCCGATAGCGCGACCTGAGCGGCGGGAGTGCGACCTGACCGGGCGGGAGTGCGACCTGACCGGGCGGGAGTGCGACCTGACCGGGCGGCACGACCCTGCGGCTCAGCCCGCAGCGTCGGCTTCGAGCAGCGCCATCGCGGCGTTGTGCCCGCCGATGCCCGAGACCGCGCCGCCGCGCACCGCGCCGGATCCGCACAGCAGCACGTCGGTGAAGCGGGTCGCCACGCCCCAGCGCTGGGCGGGGGTGTCGAGCTCGGCGCCGTCCTCGGCCCAGGGCCAGGACAGCGGCCCGTGGAAGATGTTGCCACCGGGCATCGCGAGCGCCTCCTCCAGGTCGCGCGTCGTCTTGACCTCGATACACGGCGCCCCCGCCGCATCGAGGGCGATGACGTCCTCGATCGGCTCGGCCAGGACGGAGTTCAGCGAGGCGAGCACGGCGGTGCGGATCCGCTCCCGCAGCTCGTCGTTGCCGATCCGGTCGACGAGGCGGTCCGGCACGTGCAGGCCGAACAGGGTGAGCGTCTGCGCGGGGGTGTCGCGGAGCGACTCGCCCAGGATCGTCCGGTCGCTCAGCGTGTGGCAGTAGATCTCGCAGGGCATCGGATCCGGCAGCTCGCCCGCCTCCGCGCGGTCGAAGGCGGCCTGCAGCTGCACGCCGAGCTCGTTGATGTGGAAGGTGCCTGCGAACGCCGCCTCGGGTGCGACCGTCTCGTCGCGCAGCTTCGGCAGCCGGGTGAGGAACAGATTCACCTTCGCCTGCGCACCCTCGGGACGGGCCACGGCGGCACCATCCGCGAAGCCGGAAGTGTCGAACGTCCCGGCGTCGCCGAGCAGCCGCTCCAGCACCGCGGGCGCGACGTTCGACAGGATCGTCCGCGCGGTGACCGTGCGCTCCTCCCCGCCGTGGCGGTACTGCACCGTGGCCGTGCCGGCGGACGCGGCGCCGCCCGCACCGGCGGGGGCGATGGACAGCACCTCGTCCTCCGTGAGCACGGTCGCGCCGGCGACCGTGGCCGCTCGGGCGATCTCGCCCGAGACCGCGCCCATGCCGCCGACCGGCACGTCCCAGTCACCGGTGCCGCCGCCGATCACGTGGTACAGGAAGCAGCGGTTCGCGTCGAGCGCCGGATCGTCGAGGCTCGTGAACGTCCCGATCAGCCCGTCGGTCGCGACGATGCCCCGCACCAGGTCGCTGCGGAACCGTGCGTCGATCGTCTCGCCGAGCGGACGCTCGATGAACGCGTCCCACACGTCGTCCTCGCCGAGACGGGCCTTCGCCTCGGCACGGGTCGGCAGCGGCTCGGTCAGGGTCGGGAACAGCGCGTGCGCGATCCGCCGCGTCTCGTCGTAGAGCGCGTCCCAGGCCGCCACATCCTCGGCGCCGACCCCGGCCCGTGCGAAGTCGGCGCGGGCGCCCTCGGCGTCGGCCGCCCGATCCACGAGCAGGCCGCGCGTCGGGTCGAGCGGATCCGGCGTGTACGACGAGTAGCGACGTCGGACGAGGGTGATGTCCAGCCCGAGGTCGTCGATGATCCGCTGCGGCAGCAGGCTGACCAGGTACGCGTAGCGGGAGAGCCGGGCGTCGACCCCCTCGAACGCCTGGGCCGACACCGCCGCGCCGCCGACATGGTCGTCGCGTTCGAGCACGAGCACGCTGCGCCCGGCCTTGGCGAGATAGGCCGCGGCCGTCAGCCCGTTGTGGCCGCCTCCGACGATGACGGCGTCGTAGTCGGGGGTCTTCTCGTCAGGCATGAGATCCTCGTTCGTTGCGGGCAGATTCTCGGATCCGGTTCACTCCGTCGCGGCTGCACCGGGCACGGCGACGACGGGGACCGGCGCATAGCGGATGATCTTGGCCGCACTCGATCCCAGGAACACGCGGGCGATCGGGTGCGTCGACGAGGAGCCGATGGCGAGGATGTCGCCCTCCTCCCAGTCGAGCCGACGGATCGCGCGGGCCCAGTCGGTTCCCTCGGCGATGGTGAACACGAGCGTGTCGTCGTCGAAGCCCTGCGAGCGCAGGAACCCCTCCGCGTCGCGCTGCGCGTTGCCCGCCTGCATGCGCCACAGGTCGATCACCTGGGTCTCGGCGTGTCCCATCCGTGATGTGACGGGACGGCGCGGCGGGGCGACCACGAAGGTCACCACGCGCAGCCGCGCCCCCGTGCGCCGACAGATCTCGGCGACGCCGGTGAGCAGCGACCAGCTCGCGTCGTCGTCGCGGAACGCCACCGTGACGCGGCTCACGCCGCTGTCGGTGCGGTAGCCCCGGGGCGCGATGGCCACGGGGACCGGCGACGAGTGCACGAGCCGGTCGGTCTTCGAGCTGAGCCTGATGCGGCCGGGCTCTGCGTCGCCGCTCGAGCCGACCACGAGCATCCGTGCCTCATGCTCCATCGCCTGCTCGACGAGGGCCTGTGGCACCGAGCGCCCGCTCACCCAGACCGCCGTGCCGTCGACGCCGGGGTGCTGGGCCAGGTCGGCGCGCGCCTCCTCGGCGGTGATCTCGCCCTCGCTCGCCGCCCAGTCCTCGAACTCCCGGTCGGTGCCGCCGGCGAGCGGGGTGCCCCAGCCCTGCGGGACGACGGACACGGCGCGGACCGGCTGGGGCTCGGAGCGGGCGAACTGGCAGGCGAGTTCGATGGCGGAACGGTCGTTGTTGTGGGGGCCGTAGCCGACGAGGTACATCACTTGCCCTGGTCTTCGAGCTCGGGGTGGATGGGTTCGGAGATCTCCTCGTCGGAGGTGTAGGTGTTCAGCGTGGCTCTGCGGCGCCCGTAGGCGACGTAGAACAGGAACACGATCACGAGCCAGCTCACGCAGATCATCCAGGTGATGGGCTGCAGCTGGGTCAGCACGTACACGCACACCACCACGGTGAGGATCGGAACGACCCACGGGCCGAACGGCACCTTGTACGGCCGCTCGATCTCGGGGTGGGTGCGGCGCAGGACCATCAGGGAGATCGCGACGATGCTGAACGCGACCAGCGTGCCGAAGGAGACGCTGTCCCACAGGTAGTCCGCCGGCACGAACCCGGCGACGAGCGCGACGATGATCGACACCGTGAGGGTGTTGAAGACGGGAGTGCCGAACCTCGGGCTGACGCGCTCGAACTTCTTCGAGACCATGCCGTCACGGGAGATCGAGAACAGGATGCGGGTCTGCCCGTAGAGGGTGACCAGGGTCACCGAGAACACGGAGATCACCGCACCCGCGGACAGGACGATCGGCCAGATCGGGCTCCCGGTCACATGCAGCAGGATCTTCGCGAGGCCCGCTTCACCGGCCTCCTTCGTCGCGAACCAGCTGGCAGGCTCGGCGGCGAGGCCCGCGACGGAGACCAGGACGTAGATCACCGTGACGATCAGCAGCGCACCGATGATCGCGCGGGGGATCGCCTTCTGCGGGTTGCGCACCTCCTCGGACGCGGTGGCGACCGCATCGAGTCCGATGTACGAGAAGAAGATCACACCCGCCGCCCCGCTGATCCCGGACGCCTGCCCGAAGAAGTTCGCGAAGTGGTCGGAGTTGAACGCGGTGAACGCGAGGACCACGAACAGCAGCAGCACGCCGAGCTTGACGCACACCATGATCGCGTTCACGGTCGCGGACTCCGACGCGCCGCGGATCAGCAAAAGCATGCACAGACCGATCAGCACCACGGCGGGCAGGTTGATGAACCCGCCGTTCGGGGACCCGTCCGGGTTCGGGATGAACGTCAGCGACAGCGCCGTCGGCAGCTCGAAGTGGAACAGCTGCAGCAGCAGCTCGTTGAAATACCCGCTCCATCCGACCGCGACGGCCGAGACGGCGAGGCCGTACTCGAGCAGCACCGCGCCGCCGACCAGGACCGCCGGCCCCTCACCCAGCGCGTGATACGTGTACGAGTAGCTCGACCCGCTGACGGGGATCGCCGACGCGAGCTCGGCGTAGCACAGCGCCGACAGCCCCGCGGCGATCGCCGCGAGCAGGAACGAGAGGATGACCGCCGGACCCGCGAGGGGGACCGCGCTGCTGAGGACGAAGAAGACTCCGGTGCCGACGGTGGCGCCGACGCCGAACATCATCAGCTGGAACGTCCCCAGATTGCGGGACAGCTCCTCGCCCTGATGGTGCCGACGCTGAAAGATGATCGGCTTGCGACGCACGAGCTGTCGTCCGAAAGACGTCGGGGTGTGATTGCTGGACATGTGGCTCCCAAAGGCCGGAGGCGGGCGTCTTCGATCGCCGTTGCCTCATGTTGGCACTGGGCGAGAGCGATACCAACAACGTTTCGAACCGACTGTCTGGGATCTCAGACTACGGCCCGGCTCGTTCGTCGCAACGGAGGATCAGGCCGGATCCAGCACCAGCCGGTAGCCCATGCCCTGCTCGGTGAGCAGGTGCTCCGGCGCGCTGGGAGTGCGCTCGAGCTTCTTGCGCAGCTGCGACAGGTACAGCCGCAGGTAGCCGGTGTCGGTGATCTGCTCGGTGCCCCAGATCTCGCGCAGCAGCTCCTGCCGCGTGACGAGCGCGCCGGGATGCCGGGCCAGATGCTCCAGGATCTGCCACTCCGTCGGCGTGAGGTGCACGCGGGATCCGCCGCGCGTCACCGCCTTGGCGGCCAGATCCACCTCCACCTCCCCGAACGAGACGGAGGACTCCGCGGGTGCCCCGCCGCGGCGGCGGGCGAGGGCGCGAAGCCGCGCGAGCAGCTCGTCGATCTGGAAGGGCTTGGTGACGTAGTCATCGGCGCCCGCGTCGAGGGCCTCGACCTTGTCGGCGGATCCGGTCCGGCCCGACACCACCAGGATCGGCACGTCGCTCCAGCCGCGCAGCGCCTCGATCACGGCGATCCCGTCGAGCTTCGGCATGCCGAGGTCGAGCAGCACGATGTCGGGGTGGGCCTGCGCGGCCATCGCGATCGCGGCGGCGCCGTCGGGGGCGGCGATCACGTCGTAACCGTGCGCGGCGAGCGTGATCCGCAGAGCGCGCACGAGCTGCGGGTCGTCGTCGGCGACGAGCAGTTTCATCGGGGATCTCCGTTCGTCGCAGGGCTCTCCCGGTTCGAAGCGCGCAAATGGTCGTATTCCGTGCCCGGATACGGCAAAGTGCGCGCTTCGAAATCAGCATCGGCGAGCGGCAGGGAGACCACCATCGTGAGGCCGCCGCCGGGGGTGTCCTCGGCGGTCAGCGTACCGCCCATGCCTTCGGCGAAGCCTCGGGACAGCGCAAGGCCGAGGCCGAGGCCGGTCGTGTTGTCGGTGTCGCCGTGCCGCTGGAACGGCAGGAACGCGCTCTCGCGCTGATCCTCGGGGATGCCCTCGCCCCGGTCGGCCACGCGGATCTCCGCGCGCTCGCCGAGGCGGCTCGTCGACACGATCACGCGGACGCCGGCGGGCGAGTGCCGGACGGCGTTGGTGAGCAGGTTCACCAGCACGCGCTGCAGCAGCACCGGATCCGCGCGCAGCCCTGGCAGCACCGGATCCAGGGCGAGTTCGACATCGGCGGGCCCGAGCGAGAGCTCGTCGAGCGCTGAGACCACTCCGCTCGCGGCGTCCACCCGGCCCAGCGACACCGCCAGCACCCCGGCCTGCACGCGGCTGACATCGAGCAGGTCGGTGACGAGGCGCGACAACGTGGCGAGGCTCTCGTCGGCGGTCTCGACGAGCTCGGCGCGATCCTCCGCCGACAGGCGGTGCGCACTGCGGAGCCCGCCGACCGCGGCGACCGCGGCGGCGAGCGGCCGGCGCAGATCGTGACTCAGGGCCGAGAGCAGGGCGCTGCGCACCTGATCCGTCTCGGCGAGCACCGCGGCCTGGCTCGCGGTCTCGCGCAGGTCGGTGTGCTCGATCGCGGCGGCGAGCTGTGCCACGATCGCGTCGAGCAGCCGACGTCCCGCCGCGTCGAGGTCGGCTCCGTGCAGCTCGAGGATCGCGCGTGGCTGTCCGTCCGCGCCGATGCCGACCGGTACGGTCTCGACGCGCCCGGCGGCGGTCGCTGCCGACGCCGATCCGGCCGCGGATCCTCCCGCCGGGGATCCTCCGGCCGGGGATCCGCTTGGATCCGCGTCGCTCCCGGCGAGCGGCTCCCCGTCGGCGGCGATCACGGTGCCGTCGGGGGAGAGCAGCCGGATGCCGCTCAGCCCGAACGCCTCGCGTGCTCGTGCGACCAGAGCCGTGGGGGCGCTGTCGCCGCGCAGCACGTTGCCCGCGACGGCCGCGAGCAGTTCGGCCTCTCCGGCCGCGCGCTGGGCGGCACGGGCTCGTCGCGCCGCCTGGTCCACGACGATGCTCACGAGTACCGCGATCACGACGTAGAGGGCGAGGGCGAGGGCGTGCAGCGGATCCGCGATCGTCACGGTGAACAGCGGCTCGACGAAGAGGAAGTCCAGCGTGAACCCGCTCAGCACGGCGGCGAACAATGCCGGACGCAGCCCGCCGATGAGCGCGACCACGACCACGAGCAGCTGGTAGCTGAGCACATCGGTGGTGATGGATCCGGGTGCTTTGAGCGCGAACAGCAGCCACGACAGCAGCGGGCCGCCGACCAGCGCCACGGCGAAGCCGATGAGCTGGCGCCGCCATCCCAGCGCTCCGCCGCTGATCGACGGGAGCGGTCCGCGACGACCGGCCGCGGCATGGGTGACGATGTGCACGTCGATGTCCCCGGAGCGGCGGATGATCTCCGCGCCGATGCCCGGCCCCGTGAGCGCCGCGGAGAGCCGGGAGCGCCGGCTCACGCCGATCACGAGCTGGCTGGCATCGACGGATTGCGCGAACTCGACGAGCGCGCCCGGCACGTCGTCGCCGACGAGCTGGTGATAGCTGCCGCCGAGCGACTCCACGAGGCCGCGCTGCGCGCTGAGCGCACCCGGGCGATCGCCGCGCAGGCCGTCCTGAGTGGTGACGTGCACGGCCAGCAGCTCCCCGCCCGCCGAGCGTGCCGCGATCCTGGCGCCGCGGCGCAGCAGCGTCTCGCCCTCGGGGCCGCCGGTGAGGGCGACGACCACGCGTTCACGGGCCTGCCACGCGCTGTCGATCCCGTGCTGGGTGCGGTAGCTGCGCAGCGCGCTGTCCACCTCGTCGGCCAACCACAGCAGCGCGAGTTCACGGAGCGCCGTGAGGTTGCCGAGCCGGAAGTAGTTCGACAGCGCCGCGTCGATCCGCTCCGCCGGGTACACCTGACCCGCGGACAGCCGGTCGCGCAGGGTCTGCGGGGCGAGATCCACGACCTCCACCTCGTCCGCGTCGCGGATCACGGCATCGGGGACGGTCTCCTGCTGCACGACGCCGGTGATCTTCTCGACCACGGCGTTGAGCGACTCGATGTGCTGCACGTTCACCGTGGTGATCACGTCGATCCCGGCGTCCAGAAGCTCCTGCACGTCCTGCCAGCGCTTGGCGTTGCGGGATCCGGGCGCGTTGGTGTGCGCCATCTCGTCGATGAGCGCGAGCTCGGGCCGACGGGCGAGCACCGCGTCGAGGTCGAGCTCATCGAGCTGCACTCCGCGGTGCGACACGGCCCGGCGCGGCACCTGTTCGATGCCCCGGGTCTGCGCCAGGGTCGCGTCGCGACCGTGCGTCTCCACGATCCCGATGACCACGTCACGCCCGGCCTCAGCCAGGCGGTGCCCCTCGCCGAGCATCTCGTAGGTCTTGCCCACGCCGGGCGCCGCGCCGAGCAGCACGCGCAGTCGGCCGCGGGAGCCGGATCCGCCCTCGCGCCTTGCGCCCATCATCGCCTCGCTCACTGCACGTGCTCTCTCGTCGCCTCTCACCGCTGCAGGGCGTCGAGAGCCTGATTCAGCGCGAGCACGTTCACCCGCTCCTCGCCGAGGAAGCCCGCATCGCGCGTTTGAATCCTAGACTCCACCAGCGTGCGCACGGCGTCGGCATCCAGGCCGCGCGCCTCGGCGACCCTGGCCACCTGCAGCAGCGCGTACGCGGGGCTGATCTGCGGGTCGAGGCCCGAGGCGGACGCCGTGACGGCGTCGGCCGGGACAGCGGACTCGGCGACGTGCTCGCGCGCGGCGATCTGCGTGCGGCGCTCGGCGATCGCCTTGACGAGGTCGGGGTTGTTCGGGCCGAGGTTGCTGCCGCCCGAGGCCGTGGGGTCATAGCCGTTCTTGCCGGCCGCCGAGGGCCGGGTCTGGAAGTACTGCGGCAGCGCCTCGCCCTTCGCGTCGGTGAAGGACTGCCCGATCAGCGCGCTGCCGACCGGCGCGTCGCCGCCGGCCCAGCCGCCGGTGGAACCCCCCTTCGCGTCGACGAGCGATCCGTTCGACTGCCAGGGCAGCGCGAGCTGGCCGACACCCGTGATCGCGAGCGTGTACCCGACACCGAGGAGGAGGGTGAGCACGAGCATCGCGCGGACGGCGACGCCGGTGAGGCGGACGGTGCCGCGGAGGTTCGACATGGTGTGCGTTCCTTAGGAGTCAGAAGCCGGGGATGAGAGCGACGACGAGGTCGATGAGCTTGATGCCGACGAACGGGAGGATCACGCCGCCCACGCCGTAGATGAGCAGGTTGCGCTGCAGGATCTGCGACGCGCTCGCCGGCTTGTACTTCACGCCGCGGAGGGCGAGCGGGATGAGGAAGACGATCACGATCGCGTTGAAGATGATCGCGCTCGTCACGGCGGAGGCCGGCGAGTGCAGCTGCATGACGTTGAGCGCCGCGAGTCCGGGGAAAGCGCCCATGAACATTGCCGGGATGATCGCGAAGTACTTCGCGATGTCGTTCGCGAGCGAGAACGTGGTGAGCGCGCCACGGGTGATGAGCAGCTGCTTGCCGATCCGCACGATGTCGATGAGCTTGGTCGGATCCGAATCCAGATCGACCATGTTCCCGGCCTCCTTGGCGGCCGAGGTGCCCGTGTTCATCGCGACGCCGACGTCGGCCTGCGCGAGGGCGGGGGCGTCGTTGGTGCCGTCGCCGGTCATCGCGACCAGGCGGCCGCCCTCCTGCTCGCGACGGATCAGGGCCAGCTTGTCCTCCGGGGTGGCCTCGGCGAGGTAGTCGTCGACGCCGGCCTCGGCCGCGATCGCCTTCGCCGTGAGCGGGTTGTCACCCGTGATCATCACGGTGCGGATGCCCATGCTGCGCAGTTCGCCGAACCGCTCCGCCAAGCCCTCCTTGACGACGTCCTTGAGGTGTACGACGCCGAGGACGCGGGACGTCACGCTCCCCGAGCCCGTGGAAGGGCCTGCGACGGCGACCACGAGCGGGGTTCCGCCCGAGGCGGCGATCTCGTCGGCGAAGGCCGTGGCCTGACCGGCGGCCGCGGCGTCGCCGGAGCCTTCCGCCTCGATCCAGGCGCGGATCGCGGACCCTGCGCCCTTGCGGATCCGGGATCCGTCGGCGAGGTCCACCCCGCTCATCCGGGTCTGCGCGGTGAAGGGCACGACTTCCGCACCTCCGGGGGTGGCGACCGTGATGCCGCGTGCCTCGGCGAGCTCGACGATCGACGCGCCCTCGGGCGTGGGATCGGCGAGGGAGGACAGTGCCGCGGCGTGCAGCAGCTCCTCCGCGGAGACCCCGGCGACCGGCCGGACGTCGGTGGCGCGGCGGTTGCCGTACGTGATCGTGCCGGTCTTGTCGAGCAGCAGCGTGGTGACGTCGCCGGCGGCCTCGACCGCGCGGCCCGACATCGCGAGCACGTTGCGCTGGACGAGACGGTCCATCCCGGCGATGCCGATCGCGCTCAGCAGCGCGCCGATCGTGGTCGGGATGAGGCAGACGAGCAGGGCGATCAGCACGGGGATGCTCACGGGCGACGCCGAGTACGACGCGATCGGGTTGAGCGCCAGCACGACCACGAGGAACACGATCGAAAGACTTGCGAGCAGGATGTTGAGCGCGATCTCGTTGGGGGTGCGCTGGCGGTCCGCGCCTTCGACGAGGGCGATCATGCGGTCGACGAAGGTCTCGCCGGGCTGGGACGTGATCCGCACCACGATCCGGTCCGACAGCACGCGGGTGCCGCCGGTGACGGCGCTGCGGTCGCCACCGGACTCGCGCACCACCGGGGCGCTCTCGCCGGTGATCGCCGACTCGTCGACGGTCGCGATGCCGTCGATGATGTCGCCGTCGCCGGGGATCGGCTCGCCGGCGACCACGATCACGACGTCGTCGCGGCGCAGGTCGCCCGATGCGACGTCCTCGGTCGCCGCGTGCTCCGCGGCCGGATCGGCCGCCGCGTCGTAGCCCGTGACGCGCCGGGCCATCGTGCTCGTGCGGGTCTTGCGCAGTGTGGCCGCCTGCGCCTTGCCGCGGCCCTCTGCGACCGATTCCGCGACGTTCGCGAACAGGACGGTGAGCCACAGCCAGACCGCGATCGACCAGGTGAAGCCGTTCGGCACGGGCGTGCCGCCGGACTTCGCGCCGTCGGATCCGAGGAACGGCTCGGCGATCGCCAGCAGGGTGGTGAGGGCGGCGCCCGCCCAGACCAGCAGGATCACGGGGTTGCGCAGCAGCATCGCCGGGTTGAGGCGGCGCAGCGCGCCCGGGAGCGCCCGTACGACCTGGGACCAGCCGAACGCGTGCTGTGGGCGCTTCGGGGATCCGGATCCGGTGCCGGGATGCGGCTCCGGAGACGGGTGGGTGAGCGGAGTGTCGACGACGGTCATCGGACGAGTCCTTCTGCGAGCGGCCCGAGCGTGAGCACGGGGAAGTAGGTGAGGGCGGTGACCACGACGGACACCGCGATGAGGAGCCCGACGAACTGCGGGCGGTGCGTGGGCAGGGTTCCCGCCGTCTCGGGCACGTGCTGCTGCCGGGCCAGGGATCCGGCGAGGGCCAGCACGAGTACGATCGGGACGAATCGCCCGAGCAGCATCGCCACGCCGAGCGCGGTATTCAGCCAGGGTGTGTTCGCGGTGAGACCGGCGAAGGCGGATCCGTTGTTGTTCGCCGCCGAGGTGAAGGCGTAGAGCACCTCGCTGAGCCCATGCGGGCCGGGGTTGAGGATCGAGGTCTTCTCGATGTCGGCGCGGATCGGCGGGATCGCGAAGCTCAGGGCCGTGCCGGCCAGCACCAGGGTCGGCGTCACCAGGATGTAGAGGCTGGCGAGCTTGATCTCACGCGGACCGAGGCGCTTGCCCAGGTACTCCGGGGTGCGGCCGACGAGCAGCCCGCCCACGAACACCGCGATCACGGCGAGGATGAGCATGCCGTACAGCCCGGACCCGACGCCGCCCGGGGCGACCTCGCCGAGCATCATGTTGATCATCGGCATCATGCCGCCGAGCGGGGTGAACGAGTCGTGCATCGCGTTGACGGCGCCCGTGGAGGTGAGCGTGGACGCGGTGCCGAACACCGTGGACCCGAGGATCCCGAATCGCTGCTCCTTGCCCTCCATGGCGGATCCGGCGAGCTGCGTGGCCGTGCCACCGCCGCCGAGTTCGAGGGCGCTGAGTGCGATCAGGGAGACGAGGAAGATCGTGCCCATGACGGCAGCGATCGCGTAGCCCTGGCGGTGATCGCCGACGATCCGGCCGAACGTGCGCGGCAACGCGAACGGGATCGCGAGGATCAGGATGATCTCGAGCAGGTTCGTCCACGGCGTGGGGTTCTCGAACGGGTGCGCGGAGTTCGCGTTGTAGAAGCCGCCGCCGTTCGTGCCGAGGAGCTTGATGGCCTCCTGCGAGGCGACCGGTCCTCCGGGGATCGCCTGCGCGGTGCCGGCGATCGTGTGCACCTCGGTGAAGCCCGAGAGGTTCTGCACCACGCCGCCGGCGATGAGGGCGATCGCCGAGAGCACGGCGAGAGGCAGCAGCAGCCGGATCAGGCCCCGGATGAGATCCACCCAGAAGTTGCCGATCGTGGCGCTGCCCCGGCGGGCGAAGCCGCGCACCAGGGTGATGGCGATCGCGATGCCGACCGCGGCCGAGGTGAAGTTCTGCACGGCGAGGCCGGCGAACTGAACGAGGTGACCCATCGTCTGCTCAGGCGAGTACGACTGCCAGTTGGTGTTGGCGACGAACGAGGCGGCCGTGTTGAACGCGAGGCCCTCCGGCACGGCGGGCAGGCCGAGCGAGAGCGGCAGGATCTGCTGCACGCGCTGCAGCAGATAGAGCAGCAGCAGGCCGACCACGGAGAACGCGAGCACGCTGCGCGCGTAGGCCCGCCACGTCTGCTCGGACGACGGATCCACGCCGATGAGGCGGTAGAGGCCGCGCTCCACGCGCAGATCCCTGGCGCCGGTGTAGACGCGCGCCATGTAGTCGCCGAGGGGGCGGTACAGGAGCACGAGGACGACGATGAGCGTGGCGGCCTGGAGCACGCCGAGCCAGAGGTCGGCGCCGTCGACGGACGCGGCGCCCATCAGAACTTCTCCGGGGCGACGAGGGCGACCACGAGGTAGCCGATCGCGGCGACGGCGAGGACGGCGGCGATGATCTCGATGACGATCACAGCTTCTCCACCCCCTTCGCGATCAGTGCGACCAGGGCGAACAGCGCGAGCGTTCCCGCGACGTAGATGATGTCGAGCACGGATCCGATCGAACCGGTCCGGAGGGCGCCGGATCGGGATCCTCACGACTCCCTCACGCACCGCTGCGGGATCCATGCACCTTCCGCACGGAGCGCCGCGCTCGGCACCGCGCGCCGACGTCGGCGCGCGGTGCGCGGTGCTCACGCGGTGAGCGCGCACCCGCCGATTGGGTCCGCCCTGTCGGAAAACAGAGGCGGATGCGGCGTGTCGCGGCCGAAATCGGCTCGTTTCACGCCGACACGCCGATGACCCTCTCCGTTTTCCGACGTGCGGGGAAGCCGGCGAGAAGTAGCCGCCCGGCCGCGAAGACCCACGGGACCCGGGCCCCGGCGCCCCGGTCAGCGCACGAGCGAGCGCAGTCGTCGCAGGGCGACCGAGAGCACGGCGATCCCCGGGCGAGGGACTGCGGAGGCGGCGGCAAGGGCTGACGCGGCCCGCTGCGCCGTGCTGCCGCCGCCCTCCAGCCACCGGGCGTAGCGCTGGTCGAGTTCGAGGTCGCCCGCATGGGTCTGCACCGAGGCGGTCAGATCCACGAGCACCGCGTAGAGGTCGTCCCGCAGCGAGGCGCGGGCCATCGACTGCCAGCTGTCGTCCTGGGGCAGCCCGGAGACGCTGGTCAGCAGGTCGTCGAAGCGGATCTCCCCGGAGAGCAGGAAGTAGGTGCGCGCGACGTCTTCGAGGTCCCAGCCCCTGGCCTGGGCGAGCTCGATCACGTCGAGCAGCCGGAGCGCTTCGAGCAGACCCGCACCGCGGTGCGCGAGGGCGGTGGGGACGCCCGCGTCGGAGAGCGCGGCCTGCCGGGCAGTGAACTGGTCGGCCTCGTCGCCGTGGAAGAAGTCGGCGAGCCGTTCGGAGAGGATCCGGACGGGCTCCGCGAAGCGGGCGATCTCGGCGCCGATGTCGACGCCTTCGGAGCGATGCTGGACGAACCAGCGCGCGGCGCGGTCGAGGAGGCGGCGGAAATCCAGATACAGCCGGGTCTGGGTGGCGGTGTCGACGAGGTTGTCGGTGGCCTCCACGGCGACGACGAACCCGCGCAGGTCGAAGATCTCCCGCGCCGCGACGTAGGCCCGGGCGATCTGCTCGGCGGTCGCGCCCGTCTCGGCGGCCGCGCGGTCGGCGAACGTGATCCCGCCGCGGTTGACCATCGAGTTCACGACGGTGTTCACGATGATCTCGCGGCGCAGCGGGTGCTCGGCCAGGCGCTCGCCGAACCTCTCGCGCAGCGCGCTCGGGAAGTACTCCGAGAGGGTCTCCGCGAACCAGGGGTCGTCGGCGAGGTCGGTCGCGGCCAGGTCGGTCTTGAGGGCGAGCTTCGCGTAGGCGACGAGCACGGCGAACTCCGGACGGGTCAGCCCCTCGCCGGCCTCCACGCGCTCCTGCACCGTGAGCCGGTCGGGCAGGAACTCGATCTCGCGGTCGAGCTCGTCGCGCGCCTCCAGGGTCTCCATCAGCCTCTCGTGCACAGGCAGCATGATCGCGGCGTTCGCGCGGGAGTTGCCGAGGAGCACGTTCTGCTCGTAGTTGTCGCGCAGCACCTGCACGGCCACTTCGTCCGTCATCGACGCGAGCAGGGCGTTGCGATCCTCGATGCTCAGCGTGCCCTCGCGCACGAGTGCGCCGAGCAGGATCTTGATGTTCACCTCGCGATCGGAGGTGCCGACGCCGGCGGAGTTGTCGATGGCGTCGGTGTTGATCTGCACGCCCGCGTGCGCCGCCTCGATGCGGCCGCGCTGGCTGACCCCGAGGTTGCCGCCCTCGCCGACGACGCGCACCCGGAGGCTCCGCCCGTCGACGCGGATCGCGTCGTTCGCCCGATCGCCGATCTCGGCGTGCGACTCGGTGGACGCCTTCACATAGGTGCCGATGCCACCGTTCCAGAGCAGGTCGACCGGGGCGAGCAGCACCGCGCGCTTGAGCTCGTTCGGAGTGAGCGCCGTCACTGCGTCACCGAGTCCGAGCGCCGCCCGCATCTGGGGCGACACCGGGATCGACTTCGCGCTGAGCGGGAACGCGCCGCCGCCCGCGGAGATCAGCGCCGGGTCGTAGTCGCCCCAGGACGAGCCGGGCAGGCGGAACAGACGCAGCCGCTCCGCGAAGGACACAGCGGGATCCGGATCCGGATCGATGAAGACGTGACGGTGATCGAACGCGGCGATCAGCCGGATGTGCTCGGACAGCAGCATCCCGTTGCCGAAAACGTCGCCGGACATGTCGCCGATGCCGACGACCGTGAAGTCCTCGGTCTGGGTATCCGTGCCCAGCTCACGGAAGTGCCGCTTGACCGACTCCCACGCGCCGCGGGCCGTGATGCCCATCGCCTTGTGGTCGTAACCGACGGATCCGCCGGAGGCGAAGGCGTCGTCGAGCCAGAACCCGTACTCCTGGGAGATGCCGTTCGCGATGTCCGAGAACGTGGCGGTGCCCTTGTCGGCGGCCACGACGAGGTACGGGTCGTCACCATCACGTCGCACCACGCGATCGGGCGGCACGATCCCGTCGGCCGTGCGGTTGTCGGTGAGGTCGAGCAGCCCGCGGATGAACGTCCGGTAGGCGGCCTTGCCCGCGTCCAGCCAGGCACCCCGGTCGGCGGCGGGGTCGGGCAGCCGCTTGCCCACGAACCCGCCCTTCGAGCCGGTCGGCACGATCACGGCGTTCTTCACCATCTGCGCCTTGACCAGCCCGAGCACCTCGGTGCGGAAGTCCTCGCGCCGGTCGCTCCAGCGCAGGCCACCGCGGGCCACAGCGCCGAAGCGCAGATGCACGCCCTCGACCTCGGGGGAGTAGACCCAGATCTCGACCATCGGCCGGGGCGCGGGAAGATCCGGCACCCGCTTGCTGTCCAGCTTCATCGACACCCACGGCTTCGGCTGCCCGTCGGCGCCCTGCTGGTAGAAGTTGGTGCGCAGGGTCGCGTCGATCACGCCGAGGAACGCGCGCAGGATCCGGTCGTGGTCGAGGCTCGCGACACCGTCCAGGCCCTGGAGCACGCCCTCCCGGATGCGTGCCTGCGCGTCCGGGTCCGCTGCGTCCGGGTCGAAGCTCGCCGCGAAGAGGTGCACCAGCGACACCGCGATCGTCGGGTTCGTGATCAGCGCCTGATCGATGTAGCCCGTCGAGAACGCGGATCCGATCTGCTGCAGATAGCCGCCGATCGCGCGCAGGATGACGATGTCGCGCCAGTCCAGTCCCGCGTGCACGACCAGCGCATTGAGGTTGTCGTTCTCCGCGGCGCCCGTCCAGATCGCGAGGAACGCCTCCTCGAACTGCGCCGCCCGCGTCTGGTCGCCCCAGAGTGCCGCATCGGACAGCCGCAGGCCGAAGTCGGAGATGTGTCGCCGGGTGCCGTCCGGGAGCGTGACGGTGTGCGGGCGGTCGTCGACGACCTCGACGCCGAGCGCGGTGAGCATGGGCAGCACCTCGGCGAGCGGGCGCGGATCCACGCTCACCACGGTGAGGAACCGCCGCGTCGGGTCGTCGCCCTCCGCGTACAGGTGCACGGCGACTCCTCCGGAATCGTCGAGCCGCTCCAGGCGCTGCACGTCGCCGACGGCCTCCTCGGGAGTCGCGAACTCCTTGTACGACTCCGGGAAGGCCGCGCTGTAGCGGGCGTGCAGCGTCCCCGCGGTCTCCTCGTCGTACGCTCCGTGCAGGGCGTCGACGAACTCCGAGTCCCAGGTGCGCAGAGCGGCAGCGAGGCGCGCGTCGAGGTCGGCTGGGTCGACCGCGGGGATGTCGCGATCCTTCGGCATCCGCATCACGACATGCAGCTGAGCGAGCGGCGACTCGCCCACCTTCGCGGTGTACTCGAGGGCGTCGACGCCGTAGGCGTCCTTCAGCAGCGCCTCGATCCGCAGCCGCACGGGGGTGTTGTAGCGGTCGCGCGGCAGCAGGACCAGCGCCGACACGAACCGGCCGAACTCGTCGCTGCGCGCGAAGATCGCCGCGCCCCGGCGTTCGCGCAGCCGGCTGATCCGGGTGGCGACCGCGAGCAGGTGGTCCGGCGAGTCCTGGAACAGCTCGTCGCGGGGGTAGTCCTCGAGGATCTGCTCCAGCTCCTTGGCCGAGTGCGATCCCGGCGCGTGGCCGGAGGCCGCCAGCACCTCGGTCACCTTCGCGGCGACGATCGGCAGAGCGGTCACGGAGGAGGCGTAGGTGATCGATGTGAACAGGCCCAGGAAGCGATGCTCGCCGGTCACGTTCCCCGCCTCGTCGAACGAGCGCACGCCGATGTAGTCGAGGTACACGGGCCGGTGCACGGTGGATCGCGAGTTGGCCTTCGTGATCGTCAGGATCCGTGGCTCGTGCGCGGTCGCACGGGCCTCGGGGCGCAGATGCACGACGCGGCTCGGCGCATCGCGGAGGATGCCAAGGCCGGTGTCGTCGATGGGGCGGAGCACGTCCTCCCCGTCGATCGCGTCCAGCGCGTAGGCGCGGTAGCCGAGGAAGGTGAAGTGGTCGTCGGCGAGCCAGCTCAGGAACTCGGTGCTGCGCGCGATCTCGGCGGGTGCGGCCGTCGGTGGCGGGGAGGTGCGCAGTCCGGTCACGATGTCGAGGCAGGTGCGCCGCAGCACGCTCCAGTCGGCGACCGCGGCGTGCACGTCGGCGACGACCGAGAGGATCCGGGAGCGCAGCGCCTCACGCTGCTCGGCGGTGGGGATCCGGTCGGTCTCGAGGTGCATCCACGACTCCGACCGGCCGCCGAGGCCGCCGACCTCGAGCAGCCGGCCCTCGTCGTCACGGCGGACGGCGACGACCGGGTGCAGGAGCAGGTGGACGGTGGGGCCCTCTTCCGCGATGGCGGCGGCGACCGAGTCGACCAGGAAGGGCACGTCGTCGGTGCAGATCTGCACGATCGTCCGCCGCGAGGTCCAGCCGTTCTCCGCGATGGTCGGCGTGAAGACCGCGACCCGCGTCTCGCCGGGGTGACGCCCCTCGGCGAGGTCGACCATCGCGGTCAGCGCCCCCGTGACGTCGCGGGGATCCCGGTCCTCCAGGCCGTCCTGCGGGAGCCTGCTGCGGAGCCGGTCGATCAGAGCAGTGGTCTCGGGCATCGTCGTCCTTCCGCCGCCGCGCGGTGGTCGTTCACCCGCGGTCAGCCCGAGTGTCCCGCCGCGAAACCCCGACTGTCAACGCCTGCGCGTCGGTCTCAGCCCAGCTCGGGCGGGCCTGCCGGACGCTGTACTCGACGCGCCGGCTTCGAACTGTCCTCACCGTAGAGCGGACGGCCGCCGCGCTGCTGGCCGGGTACCGGCCGGGAGCGGCGTCCGTAGATGAGCTCGGACGAGTCGAGCAGCCAGGGCACGAGCGTGATCGTGACGCCGTGCACCATCATCAGCTGGTTGGCCACGCGGCGGGCGCGCCGGTTGTGCAGGATCGACTCCCACCAGTGCCCGACGATGTACTGCGGCAGGTACACGGTGACGACCGCGGGGCCGTGCTTCTGCCGGTACTTGTTGATGTAGGCCTCGACGGGGGCCGCGTAGTGGCGGAACGGAGACTCCACGATCACCAGCGGGATCGGGATCCGGTGCTGCTGCCAGTCCTTCTGCAGTTGCACGCCGTCTTCCGGGTTGGCGGCCACGTGCAGCGCGATCGTCTTCTGGTGCTTGGCCGCGATGGCGTAGTCGATCGCCTTGATCACCGGCTTCTGCAGCCGGTTGACGAGGATGATCGCGACATCGCCCTCGGATCCGAAGTGGGTCGTGTCGTCGATCGCGATCTCATGCTCGACGTCGCGGTAGTAGCGCTTCACGCCCATCATGAGGAGGGCCAGAAGCGGGATCGCGATGAACACCATCCACGCGCCGTGCGTGAACTTGGTGATGGTGACGATCACGAGCACCGCGATCGTCATCGACGCGCCGAGGGAGTTGATCGCAAGCCCTGTGTAGGCCGTGCGGCGTACCGGCAGTGCGTCCTTCACGCTCATGGTCTTGGTGCCGGCCAGCAGTCGCCGCCAGTGCCGCACCATGCCGACCTGGCCGAGCGAGAACGACACGAACACGCCGATGATGTACAGCTGGATGAGGTTCGTCAGATTCGCCTGGAACAGCACCAGCACGCCGATCGCGGCGATGCCGAGCAGGATCATGCCGTTCGAGAACACCAGGCGGTCGCCGCGGGTGTTCAGCGCCTTAGGTGCGTAGCCGTCGCGTGCGAGCACGGCGCCGAGCAGCGGGAAGCCGTTGAACGCGGTGTTGGCGGCGAGCAGGAGCACACAGGCGGTCGCCGCCTGGATGATGAAGAACGGCAGGGATCCGCCACCGAACACGGCCGAGGCGATCTGCGCCATGAGGCTCTGCTGCGGAGTTCCGCAGACGTAGCCGACCAGGTCGCGGCAGGGGTTCTCCGCGTAGTGCACCTGCGTGATCAGGCCGAGGGCGGTGAGTCCGGTGAACAGCAGGATGGCGATGCCGCCCATCATGGCGAGTGTCGCCTGCGCGTTGCCGATCTTGGGGATGCGGAAGGCCTGCACGCCGTTGGAGACGGCCTCGACGCCGGTCAGGGCCGAGCAGCCGCTGGAGAAGGCACGCAGCACGAGCAGGATGACCGCCGCGTTCGCGAGCTGGTCGCCGTGCATCGCGTACTGCGAACTCGCGGCGACCGGCACGTCGCCGAGGAACGTGCGCACCAGGCCGGTGACGATCATGACGCCGACGGATCCGATGAAGATGTAGGTCGGGACCGCGAAGAACGTCGAGGCCTCGCGCACGCCGCGCAGGTTGACGATCACGATGAGGATCACGAAGCCCACGGCGAGTTCGACGCGGAACGGATCGAGCTGCGGCACCGCGGAGATGATGTTGTCCACGCCTGACGCAATCGACACCGACACCGTCAGGATGTAGTCCACGAGCAGCGCCGCCGCTACGACGACGGCCGGGATCTCGCCGAGATTCTTGGCGGCGACCTCGTAGTCGCCGCCGCCCGAGGGGTACGCCTGGATGAGCTTGCGATAGCTCAGCACGATGACGATCAGCAGCAGCACCACCGCTGCCGCGACCCACGGGGCGAACGTGAGGAACGCCAGACCGCCGAGTCCGAGGGTCATCAGCATCTCCTGCGGACCGTAGGCCACGGAGGAGAGTGCGTCGGATGCGAAGATCGGCAGCGCCATCCGTTTCGGGAGGAGCTGTTCGTTCGCCTTCTCTGTGCTGAGCGGTTCGCCCAGCAGGATGCGTTTGGCTACCTGGGGGGCGTCGGCGCTCTCACGGCTGTCATTTGCCACGAGCGGCAAAGTTACGCCTGCAACGGGGCGGAAGCAATTTCGCGCGCGGGTTGTTGCATCACTGTTCCATCACTCTTTGCCGTCGGCGGGGCCCCGGGGTGTCTCGCAGCGGTATGGGAGAGCGTTCTCCGGTTGCAAAAACTTCCCTCTAGCTATTTACACTAGGCCCTTATATATTGAGGAAAATCCCACCGTCCGACGAAGGGCAGGACATGAGTCATCCACGTACGCGACCGCTCAAACGGAACAGGCTGGCGGTAGTGAGCGCGGCTGCGCTCCTGGCCATCGCCGGTTCCAGCTTTGTCGCCGCATCCCCCGGATACGCCGCCGGGGGAGCGACCTACTACGTCGATTCCGCTGCGGGCAATGACGCTGCGGCGGGCACGAGTGCGGCCGCGCCGTGGCGTTCTCTCGACAAGGTGAACGCCACGAGTCTGTCCCCGGGCGACAGCGTCCTCTTCAAGGGAGGGTCCACCTGGACTGGGAGCCTGACGGTGTCGTCTTCGGGCGCGGCGGGCTCGCCGATCACCATCGGCTCCTACGGCACCGGCCGGGCTCGCATCGACGGCGGCGGCGCCGTGACCAATGCAGTGACGGTGCGCAATGCGGGCTACGTCACCGTGCAGAACCTCGAAGTGACGAACACCGCCTCGATGACCACGTCGACGACGGACATCCGGCGGGGGATCTACGTCGAGGCGAAGGACATCGGCGAGGTCGACGGGATCTCCATCCTGAACAACGTCGTCCACCTCGTCGACGGACAGGGCAAGTCCGGCGGCATCGGTGAGGGCGGGATCGCGGTCGGCGTGCGGGGCAACAGCGTGCAGACATGGTTCGCCGGCACGCGCATCTCCGGCAACGAGGTCAGCGACGTCAACGCGTACGGCATCTCGACGTTCACGACCTGGTGCGGGAGCTGCCAGATCTACTCCGGCGAGACGGGCATTCCGTCCACGGAGGTCTCTAGCACCCGCAAGGCGTTCGCCGGGCTCGTCGTCGACCAGAACTACGTCCACGACGTCACCGGCGGCGGCATCACCCCGCAATACGCCGACAACGCCCTCGTGGAGTGGAACACGGTCGATCGCGCAGCAAGCCATCAGCTCCTGGCGGGCGGCGGCAACGTCGGCATCTGGTGGCAGGGCACCAAGGGCATCGTCGTGCAGTACAACACGGTGCGGCGCACGGCGTTCGAAGGCATCTACTCGGACGCCGACGGGCTCGGGTTCGATGCGGACATGGGCACGCAGAACAGCGTCGTGCAGTACAACATCAGCGACAGCAACAACGGCGGCTTCTTCATGTGCCTCGTTTCGGCGTACCAGAACCAGGTGCGCTACAACCTCAGCGTCAACGACAAGCGCCTCATCTTCCGCTTCCTCTCCGGCTGCGGCGGCACGCGCGCGCACAACAACACGATCTGGACCTCCGCGGACCCCGGCCCCACGCTCACCTCCCCTGGGGTGAACGGCGCGCCCAAGCAACTCGCAGGGATCATCGCCGTGGACACGTCGAGCAACTCGATCGCCCGGGGGCAGGCTGTCGTCGACAACATCATCTACAACCCGTCCAACGCACCGTACAACGTCTCGGGTCAGCCGGTGACCCCGTACTCGAACAACCTCTACTGGAATGGCACGTCTTCCACCGCACCCGCGGCGAACGACACCAGCGCCACGGTCGGGGATCCGCAGCTGACGAACACGGCGGCGACACTGCCGTCCGGCGGTTTCATCACCCCTGCCCAGTTCAACGCCTACTTCGCCGCTTTCACCCCGTCCGCGACCTCGCCGGTGCGCAACAAGGGCGTCTCCGAGTGGGGTCAGACGAAGGACGGTCTCGGCGGCAAGATTCCCGTCGGCGCCGTCGACCTCGGAGCGATCCAGCACGCAGTCACCGCGACGGCGTCGAGTTCGCTCGGCACGTCCGCAGGGAACATCGCAAACGTCGCCGACGGCGACGTGACGACGTCGTGGGCGGCGGCGAACGGTGCCGCCTTCCCCGGTGACGTCACCGTGCAGTATTCCGACCCGCGGACGATCGACGCCGTCACGCTCGCGGTCGCATTCGGCCAGGGGCAGGGGCCGACCAGCGTGGACGTGCAGACGTGGAACGGGACCGGCTGGCAGACGCAGCTCTCCAATGCGGCGATCAGCTGGTCGACCAACACCTCCGCCGTCGAGTACAAGCGGCTGACGCTCCCGGCCGCGGTGACCACCGGTCAGCTCCGGGTCGTCATCAAGGCTGCGAACCAGACGTGGGGCCACGCGGCGCTGAACGAGCTGTCGGCCTCCTATCGAGGCATTGCCGCGACGAGCATGGGTGAGCTGTCGAATACCAACGTCACGTCCGCGCTGGTCGACAACAACCCTGCGACCTCCTGGGCTTCGGAGGGTTCGACGCTCGGGTACCTGCAGATCGACGGGCCGCCGGTGACCGCGAGCTCCCTCACGCTGAGCGCGGCCTTCGGGCAAGGACAGGGCCCCACCCAGGTCTTCGTGCAGGCGTTGAACGGAGACACGGGCACGTGGCAGACCATCCTGCCGACGACCGCCGTCGCATGGTCGAGCAACACGTCCACCGTGGAGACCCGAACGCTCAACTTCACGGCGCCCTTCACGGCGACGCGATTCGAGGTCCAGTTCTCCGCGGCGAACCTCACCTGGGGTCACGTGGCGGTGAACGACATCCGGTTGCAGTAGGAGGGCCGGCACGGACTGCAGGGGCGGGGCGCGTGCGTTCCGCCCCTGCAGTCGTGCGTGCGCCGGTCAGGCGATCTGCAGCACCGTGTGGGTCAGGTGATCGCGACTCATCGCGACGCCCCCGAGCGCGACCGCCGACGGGCCCAGTGCAGAGGTGCGCAACTCCACGGGGAAGAGGGTCAGAGCCGCGACCGCTGTCTGCAGCGGCTCGATCAGACGCTCGCCGAAATGAGTGCTCCCGCCCCCGATGATCACAACCTCGGGATCGAGCACGAGGCACAGTGCCGCGATTCCCCGGGCCAGGTCCTCGGCGAACTTCTCCAGTCTCCGAAGCGCCTCGGGGTCCTCATCGGAAATTCCGTCCAGCGTGCCCTGCACCGTTCCTGTCGGGCCCGTCAGTCTGCGGTAGGCGCTCTCCCACCGGGCCGCGGGCAAAGCGCCGATCTCGCCGGCGGCGCCGTGCACGCCGCGTGTCAGTCGGCCATCGACGATGATTCCCGCACCCACGCGGTGCCCGACGAGCACGTTGACCATGCTTCGCGCACCCACTGCACTGCCCCAGGCGTGCTCGCCGACCGTGGCGAGGTTGGCGTCGTTCTCGAAGATGATGTGCATCGAGGCGAACCGCGCGCGGATTCGCTGGGGCAGCCCGAACGCGCGCCACTCCGGCACCACGACCGTCAGGGCGATATCGCCCTTCTCGTCGACGATCGCCGGGAGGCCCACGGTGAGCGCGATGACGTCTTCTTCGACTCCGCCCGACTGGGTGAGCGCTGCCGACACCGCGTCGGCGAGCGCTTCGAGGGCCTGTTGCCCGGTCGGGATCTCGAGGTCGGGGATCCGGGCTGTCGCAACCACCTCGCCGCGCAACGTGGCCACGGTGCAGACGACGCCGTGCGGGCCGAGATCCACGCCCATGATCAGCTTCGCGCGGTCGGCGAAAGCGTAGTACTTGGCCGGTCTCCCTGCGCCTCGCCCTGATGTCTGAGGCTCCCCCTCCAGAACCCATCCGTCGCCGACGAGCTGCGCGAGGGCTCCCTCGACGGTCGGGCGGCTGAGGGCGCAGGCCGCGGCGATCTCAGCCACGGATCGCGCATGGTCCGAGTCGAACAGCAGCCGCAGCACGGCCCGCTCGTTGATCCATCGGAGGGTGGAGACCTCGCTGCCGTCTAGTTCGTGCACGGGTCTCAGTATGGCGTGCTCCCGTCCGCACGCCGCCGATGAGATAGCCCTTTCCCTATTACAATAGGCTCCTATATATTAAGGATGTGGTCGTTTGCCACATCCGCATAGAACGAGGAGCTGCATGTCCACCTCTGTCCGTCTCGCCGTCGTCGGCGCCGGCTCGCGCGGCACCAACTACGCGCGGCTCGCGGTGCGCGCCGGCGCTGTGGTGTCGGCGGTGGCCGAGCCCGACCCGGAGCGGCGAAGGCTCTTCGCCGAGGAGTTCGCCCTGTCCGAGGATCGCGTCTTCCTCACCTGGGAGCACCTCGTCGCGGCGGCGAAGGTCGACGATGCGGTCGTCATCGCGACCCAGGATCGCGCACACGCGGAACCCGCCATCGCCTTCGCCGAGGCCGGCTACGACATCCTCCTGGAGAAGCCGATCGCGCCGACGGAGGGCGAAGCCGCCCGCATCGTCCACGCCGTAGAAGCGGCGGGCGTGATCATGGCCGTCGGCCACGTCATGCGATACAGCGACTACACGCGTGAGCTCAAGGCTCTCCTCGACGAGGGCACGATCGGAAGGATCGTCTCCGTCGAGCATCTCGAGCCGATCGGCTGGTGGCATTTCGCTCATTCCTATGTGCGGGGGAACTGGCGACGCGAGGCGTCCTCGAGCTCGATGCTGATGGCCAAGTCGTCCCACGATCTGGACTGGCTGTCATACATCGTCGGCAGATCCGTTCGCAGGATCTCCTCGTTCGGCGGGCTGTACTGGTTCACGCCGAAGAACAAACCCGCGCAGGCGGGGAACCGCTGTGTCGACTGCCCTCTGCAGAAGACCTGCGCCTATTCCGCGACGACGATCTATGAGGGCTTCCTCGAGGATCCGTCCTATCGCGTGTGGCCCCTGGGGGTGCTGACGCCGAACCCGACCCGGGAGACCGTGCGGGACGCGATCGAGAACGGACCGTACGGCGAGTGCGTCTACAACGGGCAGAACGATGTCGCCGACCACCAGGTCGTCAATCTGGAGTTCGACGACGGCGCCACGGCATCGTTCACCGCGGTGGCGTTCACCCAGTTGGAGTTCCGCAAGACCCGGGTGTTCGGCACCTCGGGTTCCATCGACGGCGATGGTCAGCACCTGACGATCCTGGACTTCGCGACGGGCGAGACGAAGACGATCGACACCATGCCGTCCGGCGGCGCCAGCGCCGCGGACGGCCACGGCGGTGCGGACGGCCGGCTCGTGGAGGCTTTCCTGCACGCGGTGGCGACGCGCGATGCTTCGGCGCTGTCCTCCGTCCGCGAAAGCTTCGAGTCGCATCAGCTCGTCTGGGCTGCCGAGCAGGCGCGCGAGCGCGGTGAGGTGGTGTCGCTGTGAGCGTTGTGGACGAGAGGACTCCGTCCACCGGGTGGATCGACCAGGGGCGCGTGCTGTCCGGTGCGGTGCACTACTTCCGTGTCCACCCCGCGCTCTGGGAGGACCGGTTGCGGCGGTTGGCGGCGATGGGTGCCACGCATGTGGAGACCTACGTGCCATGGAACTTCCACGAGCGTGAGCGGGGGCGCTTCGACTTCGAAGGCTGGCGCGACCTGACCCGCTTCGTCCATCTGGCCGAGCAGGCAGGGCTCGCCGTCATCGTGCGCCCCGGACCGTTCATCTGTGCGGAGTGGGACAACGGCGGCCTGCCCGCCTGGTTGCTGTACGACGGGCCGATCCCGGTGCGAACCAGCGACGCCCGCTTCCTCGAGCCGGTGGATGCCTGGTTCGACGCGCTCATACCCCGGCTCGTGCCTCTGCTGCGCACGCACGGCGGGCCGATCGTGGCCGTGCAGGTCGAGAACGAGTACGGTTCGTTCGGCTCGGATCGCGCGTATCTGGAACACTTGCGCGAGGGACTCCGGGCGCGCGGCATAGACGTGCCGCTGTTCACCTCTGACGGGCCGACGGATTTGATGCTCGACGCGGGGTCTCTCCCCGGTGCGGCGGCGACGGCGAACTTCGGCAGCGCAGCGGTCGAGGCCATGCGGGTGCTCGATCTTCGCAGGCCGGGCGATCCGTTCCTGTGCGCCGAATTCTGGGTCGGCTGGTTCGACCATTGGGGGCGCGAACACCACACACGCCCCGCCGAGGACATGGCGGCGGCGATCGAACCGCTGCTCGACGGTGGCGGATCGGTCAACATCTACATGGCCCACGGAGGAACGAGTTTCGGTACGTGGCCCGGGGCGAACATCGATCAGGGCGTCTACCTTCCGACGGTCACGTCGTACGATTCGGATGCTCCCATCGGCGAAGCCGGCGAGCTCACGGACAAGTACTGGGAGCTGAGGCGCCTGTTCGGATCCGCCCGAGGCGTGCGGCTGCCGGAGCCCCCGCCGCTGCCGGAGCGTCAGCCGGCCCGACGTGTGCCGCTCGTGCCCGGCGCGGCTCTGCTCGCGGCTCTGCGGAGCTCTGCCACGGCCGCCGTGCGCACCTCCGCTCTGCCGCTTTCCCAGGAGCAGCTCCGGCAGCCCGCGGGGCTGACGCTGTATGAGGCGGAACTGCTGATTCCCGCGGAAGGCACCACCCTCCGGGTGCTCGAACCCCGGGATCGCGCCTGGGTGTTCCTCGACGGTGTCTTGATCCATCGCGTCGATCGCAACGTGCCGGATGAGGGTGTGCCGCTCGCCGGGGCCGGGACCGCCGCGCGACTCTCGATCGTCGTCGAGAACGAGGGAAGGGTGAACTTCGGCCGGCACGTCGGCGAAGAGAAGGGGCTCCTGGGGGGAGCCAGTCTGGATGCGCACGGCGTCTCGCGCCTCGTTCACGGGTGGAGCCAATGGCCCGTGGACATGCAATCGCTGACCGAGCTCCCGGAGATCCCGACGCCCTCGCCCGGCGAGTCGTCGGGCGTCTATCGCGCTGAACTCGCCTGCGATCGCCCAGCCGATGCCTTCATAGCCCTTCCCGGCTGGGAGAAGGTCTACGTGTGGCTGAACGGCTTCCTCCTCGGACGCCTCGACTCGCGGGGCCCTCAGGGCACGCTGTATGCGCCTGGGGCGCTGTGGCTGAAGGGGGACAACGTCGTGGAGGTGCTCTCCCTGGGGGTCCGTGGAGGCGAGCTGCAGATCGAGGAAGGTCCCCGACTCGATAGTGACGGGGCCGATTTTTTGCTGCTGAACCGGGATTAATAAATCCTCTTGTATTACGGAATGCCCTTATGTAATACTTCGAGTGCAAGCTCTCACCCGGATGGCTCGCACCACTCAGCACTTCGTATCCTCAGAGGAAGGAGCGCGCGATGAGGTTGTCGCGACGCAACGCAACATTCATGGCGATCGGCACGATCGCTGTCGCCACCATTGCCCTGTCGGGCTGTGGGCAGAAGGCTGGGGGAGGCGATGCCGGCGCCAAGGCGGGCGGCAGCATCACCTACCTCACATCCTGGCCCGCGGACACGCCCCAGGCGAAGATCTTCGCGGCCGCCGCGAAGGACTTCACGGCGAAGAGCGGCATCAAGGTCGACATCAAGCAGCTGGGCAACGGCGGAGCAGCCGACGTCATCAACGCTTCGGTGTCCGGCAGCGGCCCGGACCTGTTCGACGACGCGCCCGACCACGTGCCGGCGTTCCGTAAGGCGGGCCTGATCGAGGACCTCTCGGACGTCCTGTCTGCTCCGGCCGATGGCGAGAGTGCAAAGATCGAGTCCGACTACCCGAAGTCGGTGATCTCAGCGGCATCGGACAAGGACGGCCTGGCTTTCATTCCGCACACCATCCTCTCCGGCGGAGTCTGGTTCGACGCGGCGGCCAACCCGGGGCTTGCCTCCAAGGCACCCGCGACCTGGGACGAGTTCAAGGCGGAGCTCGACAAGCTCAAGGCTGCGGGCAAGACCCCGATCGCGCAGGAAGGCGGCAACTCCTCCTACAACGTGCTCTGGTTCTACTGGCTGATGCTGCGGTCGCACGGTCCTGGTGCGGTTCTGAACCTCAGCAAGACTGCCGAGGCCTGGGATGACCCCGCTGTGCTCGCCGCGGCGAAGGAAGTCACGGCGCTTCAGCCCTACTTCCAGAGCGGCTACGAGGGCTCGCGTTACCCGAACGCGCAGAACGCCTGGGCGCAGGGCGATTACGCCCTCGATCTGAACGGTTCCTGGCTGGCCGGCGAGGTCAAGTCGGTCGTGCCGAGCAGCGCAAAGCTCAGCACCTTCCCTTTCCCGACGTATGGCGCCGACTCGAAGTCCGTTGAAGAACTCAACGTCCTGGGCTGGACCGTGAACGCCAAGGGCAAGAACCCGAAGGGGGCGAAGGAGTTCATCAAGTTCCTCGTCCAGAAGAAGTACATCGAGAAGATCGGCACCGACGCGCTGAACATCCCGGCACGTTCTGACGTCGAGGCGCCTGCATCGCTGGCCGCCATGCAGAAGGCCGTTCTGGCGAGCGACGCGACGACCGGCTACATGGACAACGCCGCCGCGAACGCGCCGACCTGGTACAAGGACGTTCTTCTCAGCCTGGACGACCAGCTCGTCTTCGGCAAGATCACCCCGGAGCAGTTCGTGGCTCAGGGTAAGGAGAAGACCGCGGCCTACATCAAGAGCGGAACTCCGTGAGCATGAGTTCCGCCAAGCGGGGACTGCGGGCCTTCATCTGGCCCGCAGTCCTCGTCTACACCATTCTGTTCGTCGTCCCTGCGATCTACGGAGCCGGCGTCAGCCTCTTCGACTGGAACGGTCTCGGGACCACAGCGAAGTTCACGGGGATCGACAACTACGTCTTCATCCTCACCGATGACGCCTTCCGGCAATCGTTCGTCAACACGATCGTGCTGGCCGTGGTCGGCGGAGTGCTGGTCTTCCTCGTCGCATTCTGCTGCATGGCAGTACTGCGTCAGATGAAGGGGCGGGGATTCATCCGCTCCGTCGTCTACCTGCCCAACATCATCTCGCCGATCGCGATCGGCGCGGCTTTGAGCTTCGGCCTCGATTCCCGCGGCGCGCTCAACCAGGTGCTGTCCTGGATCGGAATCCCGCCGCAGTCCTGGCTCGGCCCTGACCTCGTCTTCCGCTGCATCATCGCGGGTCTGGCCTGGTCGGCCGCCGGGTTCTACGTGATTCTGCTGATGTCCGCGGTCGATGGCATCCCTGAGGATCTCTATGAGGCGGCCTCGCTCGAAGGCGTGACCAAGCTGCAGGCATTCCGGATGATCACCTTCCCGCTGTCCTGGGATGTGTTCGCGACCTGCGCCGTGCTCTGGGTCATCGGCTCGTTGAAGGTCTTCGAGATCGTCCTGGCCTTCACCGGTAGCGCGAACTCGGGTGTTCCCCTGTCCGCCCGCACCGTGGCGATTCAGCAGTACATGTCGTTCAACGACCCGTCAGGGCTGCCCCGACTGGGCGTCGTCTCGGCCATCGGCGTGGTGATGTTCCTCCTTTCCCTGATCCTCGTGGGCCTCACCCGACGCCTCACGAGAAGAGAGACTCTCGAACTGTGACCTCCGCAAGCACGCACACCCCCTGGCACCGCCCCCCGGAGACCGTGTGGCGCAAGACGGCCCGCTTCTTCGGCGACATCCTCGTGCCGAACCTGATCAAGATCTGCGTCTGGGCATGGGTGGCCTTCAATCTCGGCCTGCTCCTCTGGGTCCTCATGACCAGCGTGAAGTCGACGCGCGATATCCTGCTCGGTCCGTTCGCGCTTCCCAGTCACATCGAATGGTCCAACTACGCCACTGCGTGGGATACCGCGGGGTTCGGCCAGGCCACGTTGACAACCCTGGTCTTCGTGTTCTCGTCCCTCGTCATCGTCATGGGGATCTCGGTTCCCGCGGCGTACGGCCTCGCTCGGCGCACGGATCGAGCCGCGTCCGCTCTCACGGCGTACTTCGCCATGGGGCTGGCGCTGCCGATGCAGACCGTGTTGATCCCCTATTTCGTCGTCAACACCAGCGTCGGTCAGTTCATGATCGACTGGGTCACCGGCGCCTGGGACCCTCGTATCGGTCTCGTGGTCTTCTACTCCGCTACGGCAACTCCGTGGACCGTCTTCGTGCTCACCGCCTTCTTCCGATCGTTGCCTGCGTCTCTTGAGGAGGCGGCGCAGCTGGATGGAGCGAGCCCATGGTTGACCTTCCGCAAGATCATGCTGCCCGTCGCGCGAGGGCCGGTCACCACGATCGCGATCATCACCGGCATCGGCGCGTGGAACGAGACCTTGCTGGTGCTGTTCCTCGTCCCTGATGGCGCTCAGCGCACCCTGCCCGCGGCGTTGCTCAACATGTATTACGGCCTTCAGTACACGTCCAATTGGGGGGCCTTGTTCGCGGGCGTGGTTCTCCTTGTGGGACCCATCGTCGCGGTCTTCCTGTGGTTGGGCCGACGTGTCATCGAAGGCGCCACTCTGGGTGCCAATAAATAGGCCGTCTGACGCCCGGGCGTGGTCGGATTCCGCACGCCTCCGGTAGTACGAGCGTGCTGCGCGCAGGCGAGTGCGACTCATTCCTGGACGAGGCCGGCCACCCGCGGGCTCGATCGCATCGCCGACGGCATGCGACGGCGAGCCCCTCATGAGAAGGACTGTGATGGATCACGACCACCGTGCAACGGACAGGTTCCCCGCTGGGACGACCCGTTCCGCAAAGAGCGCGCAACAGGCTGCCCGGGAAGCGTTCGTCCGCGTTCTCGGCGCGGCTGCTGATCGGGTCCGGGTCGACATCGACCCGGCGGCGGACGACGGGTTCGTCGTTTCTCAGACGGATGGGATTGCGCACATCACGGCTTCTTCGCCGGCGACCGCGTTGATGGGACTGCGGTCGGCGCTGGAGGCGTCAGGCGAGCCCTTCGACGAGATCCTGTCAGCCCTCTCCGGCATCGGTCCGCTCGCACCCGTGGCGCCGATCACGGCACGGGCGCGTCTGGAGCATCGGTTCTACGGCAACGACACCGAGGACTCGTACGTCGGCGCGTACCGGACGTTCGACGACTGGGAGCGCCTGATCGACGGCCTCGTGGCCCGCGGGTTCAACGAGATCTTCGTCCCGGTCGGCATCGAGGGCGCCTACGTGGATCTGCTCACGAGGTTCGGCTATTCGCGTGACGAGGCGCTCGACTGGATACCGCTGCCCTCCCATCAGCCGTGGTGGCTGCTGCAGAACATGTCCTCGTACCCCGGCGGCATGTCGGAGGAGCTGCTCGCGAAGCGCGTCGAACTCGGCCGGCGGATCATCGCACGCATGCACGAACTGGGGGTGAAGCCCGTCGTCCCGGGATTCGGCGGCGTGGTGCCCCGCGACTTCGGCATCCGCAACAGCGCCGCCGTGGATGTGCCGGGTAACGATTGGCAAGGCTTCGACCGGCCTGCCTGGCTCGATCCCCGCACCGGGATCTTCGCGGACGCTGCGTCCGCGTTCTATCGCGCCGTCGAGCGTCTCCTCGGTCCGATCGACATGTTCAAGATCGACCCGCTGCATGAAGGGGGCACTTCGACGATCGACGTCGCCGAGGCCGGGCGCGGCATCGAACGGGCCATGCAGCGAGCGTGTCCGGGCTCGACGTGGGTGCTCCTGGCATGGCAGGACAACCCGCGCAAGGAGCTCCTGGAAGCGTTGGAACCGCGCCGGGTACTGGTCGTCGACGGTGTCTCCGATCGTCATCTCGGGCTCGACCGCGAGGGAGATTTCCGTGGAGTCGGCTATGCCTTCGGCGCGATCTGGAACTTCGGCGGCGACACCGCTCTCGGTGCCCAGCTCGCGACGTGGAACGGCCGGATCGAGGAGTGGCTCGAAAAGCCCTCTTCGAGACTGCGCGGAATCGCCGCGCTTCCAGAGGGGGGACTGAACAACCCGCTCGCGATGGACTTCTTCGCTTCTTTGGCGTGGCGCGGCGGTCGCGTCGATGTGGACGACTGGGTGCGGGAGCGGACGCTCGCGCGATACGGGCGTGCGGTGCCCTCTGCGATCTCCGCCTGGCAGCGGATCGTGGCAACGGCGTATTCGCTCCCCGATGACAACGACTTCTCGGAACCGCATGACTCGCTGTTCGCGGCATGGCCTTCCTTCAGCGCCTCCACGTCGTCGTTGTTCTCACCACGCACCGCGACCTATGACCTGGCCGGATTCGCCGAGGCTCTGCCCCTGATGCAGGATGCAGCAGGCGATCTCGGTCTTCACCGCGCCTTCCGATTCGACCTTGCGGACATCGCGCGGCAGACGGTGACGAACACCGCACGGCAGCTGCTGCCTGTCGCCGCGGAAGCTCATGTGGCGCGTGATGCCGCGAAGTACGAGGAGGTCACGGGCCTGTGGGTCGACGGCATGCTGCTGCTCGATGCGATCGCCGGCACAGAGCCGCTCTGGCTCCTCGGACGATCACTCGACGAGGCTCGTGCGGCCGGGAGCGATCCTGAGGAACGAGATCGTCTCGAGCGCAGTCAACGTCTGATCCTCAGTACCTGGGGTCCGCTCATTCCCGCGACCACCGGCGCGCTGAGCAATTACGCGGGACGCGATTGGCAGGGGCTGCTGAGCACTCTGTACCTGCCGCGCTGGCGGGAGTTCTTCGCATGGCACCACCCGGATCGGCCAGATGCGGGCGAGATCACGCAGGCGGAGTGGTGGCGTCGGGACCGGGCATGGATCGACAGCACCGACCGCACAGGCATCCGTTCGGACGCGTCGGGCGACATCGTCGCGCTTGCATGCAGGGCGAGCGAGTTCGTCGATCGCGTCGAGGACGCGGTGTCGCAGCACGTCCCCGGCTGAGGACCCGACCGGGTGCCGGGATGTGTTGTCGCTGGACACCTTCCCATGAAGCGCGGACGAGGCAGAGGATCCCCGAGGATCGCGATCCTCGGCGATCCTCTACGCGGCTGTCACGACGGATGCGCGGTCCGTGCACTGGCGCGTGCCGATCAGCCCGCCTTCGTAACGCTCCATGTCGAGCCTGATCCGGATTGCTGCACGAGCGGAGATCCCGCAGATGCGCCCTGCGGCGCTATCGCGAGACCGCTGGCCCTGTTGACCAGCTGATAGCCGTTCGTGACGGAGCGCAGGTCCCAGTCCTGATTGGTGCCGCCGGTGCAGTCCCATTGGATGATCGGGTTGCCCGCCGCCGTCGAGGAGGCGGCGTTGTCGAGGCAAAGCCCCGAGAAACGGTTGACCAGGGTGTAGCTGCCGTCGCTGTTGGCATGCGCGGTCCATTGCTGGTTCTGTCCCCCGTTGACCGTCCAGATGGTCTGCTGGGTTCCGGCAGCGGTCGACCAGGCCGGATCATCGATGGCCTGGTTCGTCGCGGTGTCGACGAACTCGTAGACCAACCCGTCCGTCAGGGGAGCGGTCGCCGGCGCCCCCCAGCCCCGTGCGACGTCCACGCCGGCGCCGATCACGGCGGCGTGGTAGTTGGCCTGGCCGAGGCTCGCTCCATACTCATACGGGTTGGAGACCCGGCCGGTCAGTCCACCGCTTGCGGTGCTCGTCGGGCCGTCGAAGGTGACATGAATCGGCGGCAGCTCGCTGCATGAAGCGGGCGCGTCGTAGTACTCCACGAACCCGACCTGCCCGCCGTAGAGGGCGCCGCTGCCGGTCGGCAGCCGATAGCTGCCGATGTGGGTGCTCTTGCCCGTCACCGTGTCGGTGGCCGTTCCGCTCCAGGTGTCGGCGGCGATCCTCTTGACCGTGAGCGCGTACCTGTGACCGTACACGCCGTCGAAGTCAGCGGCGCAGCTGACACCCGCTCCGCCATCGGCCCCGTCGGTGCAGTTCGCGTCGGTGCTTGTGGTGCCGCTGATGAAGCTCGAGAAGACGCCGTGCAGGCGGGGAACGCCGTTGAGCGGGGCTCGGGGCTGCAGCCCGGTGTAGCCGACGTCCGTCGTGTTGGTGAAGCGGAACTGCTGGGCGAAGTAGGTCCCGGCCTGCTGCGCCGTCTCGGCGCCGATCGTCTCGTAGAACGTCACATCGGAAAGACCGGTGGCAGGCGCTCCCGGAATCGACCAGGTGACGCTGACATTGCCGCCGAATGTTTGAGCCGATGCGGACGCGCCGAACCCTATCGTGACCAGGGCGGCGATGGCCACGCCGCCGACGACGGAACGCGCCCAAGCGCGCCGCGAACGTCCGGTCTTACAGAAATGGCGCAGGCGGGAGAACTTCTCGGCTTCGTAGTGATGCATGGCTTTGCCCCCTTGGAATATCGCTATATCGGACCAGTCGAGGACTTCCGCGCGGAACACGCGGGGCATCGGCTGCATTTACACCAGAGATGTTAAAGGGCATTATGAATTACCCGATCCCCAACGGGCAAGCAAGAGATGAACACGATCTGAAAACACGGTCGTGGGACGAGGAGCAGGACATGACCACGATCACTGCATGGCGGCACTCGGCGGTTTCGCTGGAGAAGGAAGGCGTCCGGCTCGTCATCGATCCGGGCGTCTACAGCGATCCGCAGGCGTTGCGGAACGCCGCGGCCGTGCTGATCACCCACGATCACCCGGACCATGTGGATGCCACCGCTGTGGTAGAGGGCGGAGCGCCGGTGTGGACGACCGATGCGGTGGCGGCGGTGTTGCGGGAGGCGGGCGCCGAGCCCAGCCGCCTCCATGTCGTGTCGCCGGGCGAGTACTTCTCCGCGGCCGGATTCGACGTCCTCGCGCTGGGAGGAACTCATGCGGTCATTCATCCGGACCTCCCTGGCGAGGAGAACCTCGCCTTCTTCATCGACGGGGCATTCCTGCACCCCGGTGACTCCCTCACGCCTGCGCCGGCCGATGCGGGTGTCCAGGTTCTGTTCCTGCCCATCGCCGCACCGTGGCTGAATCTCGAGTCCGCCGTCGACTACGCGCGGGCCGTCGCCCCCGAGATCGTCGTGCCGATCCACGGCGCCACGCTCAGCGCGGCCGGCAGTCGGCTGACCAACGGGATCACGCAGCAGCTTCTGCCGGGAATCGACTACCGCCGGCTTGACGACGGTGCGAGCTGGACGTCGGGACGGAGTGACTCTCACGGCGACGTGCTTCGTGTTTCCGGATGATGTCGGGACCGAGCGTCGTCGTGGGTTCTGTTTACTTACGAAGGTAGATTGCGTAATCCCGGAGAAATGTCGCGATCCTAGCGTGAGGCGTGCGTAGCCCAATAAACGGGCCCATGCGAATTCGCGCTCCCGACGGTGTGAGCTTCCGCTCACACCCGAAGGAACACGAAATGCATCTGCTGGCACGAACGCGCAGCATCCCCCTGTTCGCGGTTACCGCCCTCGCCCTCGGCGGGTTCGCGATCGGCGCCAGCGAATTCACCGGGATGGGGCTGGTCTCGAATCTCGCACAGGCTCTGCTGCCCACCCTCTACGAGAGCGCACCCGCGCGTGCGCTGGCAGCCACGGCGTGGGTGACGACCGCGTATGCCTCCGGCGTCGTGGTCGGGGCGCCGGCGATCGCCGCTCTCACCGCGCGACTCCCCGTACGGCGCGTGCTCACCGTGCTGCTCGCGATGTTCGTGCTGGGAAGCGTGCTGTCCGCCGCATCGACGACGTTGCCGATGCTCGTGGGCGCGCGTTTCCTGGCCGGGCTGCCACACGGGGCCTACTTCGGTCTCGCCGTTCTCGCCGCGCGACGACTTCTCGGCGAGGCGCGCCGGGGGCTGGGTGCGGCAGCCGTCATCGGCGGTCTCACGATCTCGAACATCGTCGGGATCCCTGTCGTGACCGGTCTCGGACAGCGCTTCGGCTGGGCGAGCGCCTACGTCGTGATCGCCGTCCTGTTCGCCGTGGCGCTTGTGCTCGTCTTCGTCTTCGTCCCTGCGCTGCCGGCTGATCGGCGGGCGACGGTGCGCAGCGAGATGCGTGCGCTGCGTCGCCCGCAGGTCTGGCTCGCTCTGGGCATGGGAGCCGTGGGATTCGGAGGGCTCTTCGCCGTCTACTCGTTCATCAGTCCGCTGTCTCGGCAGATCACAGGACTTGCCCCGGATTTGCTCCCGTTCCTGCTCGCCACCGTCGGGCTCGGCATGACGACCGGCAACTTCGTCGGCGGATGGGCTGCCGACCGGAGCGTGCGCCGCACCAGCTACGCCGCGCTCGCGGTGCTGGCCGTCGGGCTCATCTGCCTGGCGCTCACCGCGCGGTGGCACGTCGGGCTCTTCGCCAGCGCCTTCCTCATCGGGGCCGGCGCTGCCGCTCTCGGCCCCACGATTCAGACGCGCTTGATGGATGTCGCCCACGAGGGGCAGACGCTCGTCGCCGCATTGAACCATTCGGCATTCAACGTCGCCAACGGCCTCGGAGCGGCCCTCGGCGGAATCGTCATCGCGTCGGGGATGGGTCTGCTCGCTCCCGCGTGGGTCGGGATCGCCCTCACGGCCGGCGGCGCTCTCCTCGCCGTCACCTCTTTCAGCATCGATCGCAACCATCGCCGCAGCGGTCGCGTACTGCCCTACGGAACGGGCAGGATTTCGACGATCACCGCGTGACATCGACAACCCGGGCACGGGAGGGGCCCGCTTCGAGACGTCCGCTCAGAACGAACACACAGGAGATCCGAACACCTGTTGCGTAGCGTCACAGGCATGAGCACGGTCCCCCTCGATGACGACGCGCTGAATCAGACTCTCTCGGAGGCGCGCGAGCTGCGCGACGAGTTCCAGCGCTTCCTGCACGAGTACGAGTTCGGGATGCGCGAGATCGAGACGAAGATCTCGATCCTGCGGGACGAGTTCGCGCACCACCACTCGTACAACCCGATCGAGCACGTGAAGAGCCGGGTGAAGTCGCCCGACAGCATCGTCGAGAAAGTGGCCCGGCGCGGGATCGAGCCCGATTTCGATTCGATCCGGCAGAACATCACCGACATCGCGGGCGTCCGCGTCACCTGCAGCTTCGTGGCGGACGTGTACCGCCTGTTCGACCTGCTCACAGCGCAAGACGACATCACCGTGCGCATCGTGAAGGACTACATCGCGACGCCCAAGGCGAACGGCTATCGCAGCCTGCATGCGATCCTCGAGGTGCCGGTGTTCCTCTCCTCGGGCCCGATCATGGTGCCGGTCGAGGTGCAGTTCCGCACCATCGCGATGGACTTCTGGGCGAGCCTGGAGCACAAGATCCACTACAAGTTCCAGGGCCAGGTGCCCGCCCGCCTCGTCGACGACCTCACCGCGGCGGCCGACGCCGCCAGCGAGCTCGACGAGCGCATGGAGCGGCTGCACCACGAGGCGCACGCCCCGCTCGCCGCCCTCCCACCGGTGCGCGTCGACGTCTGAACGGGCTGACGGCTCACCTCGGCGCAGGAGGATCGCTATCCCGGTCGGACGCGAGCCGGTGATCGGCGAGCGTGCCGTTCACAGCCGCTTCCGCACTCGCCTTCCTAGGGTATCGGAGGCCGTGACCCCGACCGAGAGGCGACCGTGAGAACGAGCATCCCCAGCCCCCCTGAGCAATGGGCGCAGTTCCAGATCGGTCCGGTGACCGTCCACGCGTACGCGCTGTGCATCATCGCCGGGATCGTGGCCGCGACGCTGATCCTCGGCCACCGCTTGAAGAAGCGCGGCATCGAGCCCGGCTTCGCGATCGACATCGCCCTCTGGTCGGTGCCGCTCGGCATCGTCTGCGCCAGGTTCTATCACGTCTTCACCCACGTGGGCGACTACTTCGCCCCGGGTGACAACCTCTGGGACGTGTTCGCGATCTGGGACGGCGGTAACGCCCTCTACGGATCCCTGATCGGCGGCGCCATCGGCATCGTCATCGCCTGCCGCCGCGCGCGGGTGCGTTTCTGGAGCGTCGCTGATGCGCTCGCTCCGGCGCTGCTGGTCGCGCAGTCACTGGGCCGCCTGGGCAACTACTTCAACCACGAGCTCTTCGGCCTCCCGACGACGCTCCCCTGGGGTCTGCAGATCGAGGCGACCAACCCGAAGTTCCCGCCCGGGATGCCGGCCGGAACGCTCTTCCAGCCCCTGTTCCTCTACGAGATCATCTGGAACCTGCTCGGGTTCGCCCTGATCCTCTGGCTGGAGCGCAGGTTCGCACTTCAGTGGGGCAAGGTGCTCGCCCTGTACCTGATCTGGTACGGCGCAGGCCGTAGCTATCTCGAGTCGATCCGGATCGACCCCTCGAGCATCGGCTTCCTCGGTATCCCCGCCAACGTGTGGGCTTCGCTCGCGGCCGTCGCGCTCGGCATCGTCCTGCTGCTGGTGCAGACGCGACGCCACCTCGGATCCGAGCCGTCCGCCTTCACCGGGGCGTCGCGGGTCGCGCTCGCATCCGATGGACCGGCAGATCCCGGCCGTGACGCCGTGCCCGACGACGATGCGACCGGCGGCGACGCGCCGGGGGCGGAGGCGGTGGCCGGCGGCTCGGCGCGACCGTAGCCCCGCCGCGACCGCGTCGCCGTCTCACGCCCCGCGGCGTCAGGACACGATGACGTCGTCCCCGAGCACCGCACGGGCCGTGAGCATGCCGCCGGACAGGGAGGCTGAGTCGAAGCCCGACTGCGTGAGCAGCCGGTGGGCGATGTGCGAGCGCACGCCGGATCCGCACAGCGCCCGAACGGGACGTCCCGCCGCGGCCGTGCGCACCTCGTCGAGGCGTTCGCGCAACTCCGTGTGCGGGATGTGCAGAGCGCCCGGTAGGTGCCCGGCGTCGTACTCCGCGGCGCTGCGCACATCGAGGATGAGCGTCTTCCCGCGCAGCACCTCCCAGTCCTGCGCGTACCAGAGCCGGAGCGTCCCGTCCAGGACGTTCGCTCCGACCATGCCGACGAGGTTCACCGGATCCTTCGCGCTGCCGTAGACGGGGGAGTAGGCGAGGTCGAGGTCGACGAGGTCGGCGGTGGTGAGTCCTGCCCGGATCGCCGTGGCGAGCACATCGATCCGCTTGTCCACGCCCTCGCGGCCGACGGCCTGGGCGCCGAGGAGGAGGCCGTCGCCGTGGCGGACATGGACGACGAGTGCCATCTGCGTCGCCCCCGGGAAGTACCCGGCGTGCTGGGTGGGGTGCAGGTGGAGGGTGTGCGCCTCGATGCCGACGGCACGCAGCGCGGCCGCGTTCGCCCCGGTGAGCGCGGCGGTGAGCTCTCCGACCCGCACGATCGCGGTGCCGACGGGGGCGGGAAGAGGGCGGGCCGACGCAGGGCGGAGGATGTGTTCCGCGATCCCGCGGCCTGCGCGGTTCGCCGGGCCGGCCAGGGCGACCGGTCGGCGCAGCCCGGTGACGGCGTCGACGGAGAGGACCGCATCGCCGGCGGCGTAGACGTCCGGGAGATTCGTGCGTCCGTGCTCGTCGACGAGGATCGCCCCGCGCTCGCATGCGACGCCGGCCGCTTCGAAGACGGCGGTGTCCGGGCGCACTCCGACGGAGAGCAGGATGAGGTCCGCGTCGAGGCGCCGGCCGTCCGCGAGGACGACGGTATCGTGCTCCTCGTGCTGCTCGACGGCCTGCGCGGCGACCCCGGCGTGCACGGTGATCCCGAGCCGGCGCAGCTCTGCGGCGACGGGGGCGGCGATCTCGGCCTCCAGCGGCGGGAGCACGTGGGGTGCGAGCTCGACGAGGTCGACGTCGAGGCCCTGCTGGCGGAGGGCTTCAGCGGCTTCCAGGCCGATGAACCCGGCTCCCAGCACCACCGCCCGCCGTGCGACCGACGTCGGCCCGTCGATCCGCGCGCGCAGGTCCACGGCGTCCTCGACGGTGCGGAGGGTGCTCACGCGCGGCGAGTCGAGACCGGGCAGCGGAGGGCGCACGGCGATGGCGCCCGGCGCCAGGACGAGCGCGTCGTACGTCAGCTGCTCCTCGCCCTCCGGCCCTCGCACCGTGACGGACCGCCGGCCGGGATCGACGGCGGTGACCTCATGGTGCACGCGCACATCGAGACCGAGCGCGGCGCGCAGTGTGGCGGGCGTCTGGACGAGCAGGTCCGACTCGTCCTCGATCTCCCCGCCGACGTAATACGGGAGTCCGCAGTTCGCGAACGAGACGTGCGCGCCCCGTTCGAGCACGATGATCTCCGCGTTCTCATCCAGGCGGCGGGCGCGCGCTGCGGCGCTCATCCCGGCGGCGACGCCGCCGACGATCACGATCCGCCGGGCCCGATCCGTCATGGCCGCGCTCATCGCCCGAAGATCCGGGACAGCAGCCCGCCCCGAGCGGATCCGGCCGCGTCGATCTCCGCCTGCGAGTGCCGGCCGTCGCACCACTGCGCGGCCGGAACGGAGCGCTTCACCTCAGACACGTGCTGCCCGCACCCGGCCCAGGTCGTCTTCCCGCACGTCTTGCACGTCACTGCACGGCACATCTCGTCTCCTCCTCACCCGGACGTCTCGGATACCCCGGGGAGTATCAATCTAACATACTCCCGGGGGTATGCTTGGGCCATGATCACCACCGGAACCGCCCAGAGCCTCTCCGCGGACACGACGCACCCGGCAGGGCACGACGCCGATGCGGTGCGCAAGATCTCCAACCGCCTGCGCCGCGCCCACGGCCAGCTCGCTGCGGTGATCGGCGCCGTCGAGGCCGGTGAGGACTGCCGCGCCGTCGTCCAGCAGCTCGCCGCGGTCACGAAGGCGCTGGACCGGGCCGGATTCCTGGTGATCTCGACGGCGCTGCGCGAGTGCCTGACCGAGCCGGACGCCGACGGCGGGCCGAGCCCGGAGGAGCTGGAGAAGCTCTTCCTCACCCTCGCCTGAGCGACCGCCGCTCTAGCGCGCCTCCCACTGGAACCAGCGGATCCCGATCCCGGCGAAGACGACGAGATAGGCGCCGATCGCGACGATCGCCCAGCCGTCGTCGCTCGTCCAGGCCGATGTCGACTGCACCGCGGTGAACAGGGTCATGAGCGCGCCTACGGGCGACCATTTCGCGATGGCGGTGAAGGTGTCGCCGAGGACGCCCGAGATGCCGAGGATCCCCAGCAGCAGGAGCAGGACGTACAGCACCCGGCCGAGTGCGTTCACCGCTGTGGAGGAGCGGAGCAGCCCGACCACCGCCTGCCCGATCCCGAGGAACATGGCGGCGCCGTAGATCGCGACGACGAAGATCAGCAGATAGGTCCCCACGCCGTAGCTGAGCCCGTGCATGATGCCGCCGACGACGATCACGACGACGGCGGTGGCGATCGCGGCGACGAACTGCACGATCAGGCGGCTCAGCATGATCGCCCAGGTCGGCGTCGGCGTGACGCGCAGTCGCTGGAACACGCCGGCCTCACGGTCGCGTGCGACGGTGATCGAGTAGCCCAGCAGAGAGGACGACAGCAGGCCGTAGCTCAGGGCCAAGGCGATCATCAGCGCCGGCCCCGCCGCGCCGAAGCCCGCCCCGCCCCGGCGGGTGGCCTGGTTCGTGATGATCAGCATGAGGATCGGCACGGCGAGGTTCAGGATCAGCGTCTGCTTGCTGCGCACGATGACGGTGAAGTCGGCGGCGAGCAGGGAGCGCAGGGTCAGCGCGATCGGAGGCCGGGCGACGGCGAGGTCAGTCACGGAGATCACTTCCCGTCAGGGCGATGAAGACGTCTTCGAGCGTCGGTTCGCCGTGTGCGACCGCGAGCACCCGCGGATCCTGCCGATGCGCGGCGATGAGCTCGGCCGGGCTGCCGGTCGTGACGATCCGGCCGTGATCGATGATGACGATGCGATCGCACACCGCCTGCGCCTCCTCCATCGAATGGGTGGTGAGCAGGATGCTGCCCCCGTGTCGCCGGGAGGCCTCGATGCGCTGCCAGAGACTTCGCCGCGACTGCGGGTCCAGGCCGCTCGTCGGCTCGTCCAGCAGGAGGAGCAGAGGATCATGGAGTGTCGCGATGAGGAGGGAGAAGCGCTGCGCCTGGCCGCCCGAGAGGCCCTTGAGCCGCTTGGACGCCTCCTGCTCGAGTCCCACTCCGTCCAAAGCCTCTCTTGCGCCGGCGCGGGTCAGGCGCACCCCGTACAGCCCGGCATACAGCCGCAGCAGTTGCTCGATGCTCAGTTCGGGCTGGAATCCCGAGCTCTGCAGCTGCACGCCGAGCCGGGCGCGAGCGTCGATCGGATGACGCAGCGCATCGATCCCGTCGACGGTCACGGATCCGCTCACCGGCCTGCGCAGGCCCTCGATCACGCTCAGCGTGGTCGTCTTGCCGGCGCCGTTCGGGCCGAGCAGGCCGAGGATCTCGCCGCGCGCGATCGAGAAGCCGACGCCGTCGACGGCCGTGCGGGAGCCGTACCTCACCACGAGCCGGTCGACTTCGAGGACCGCGCCACTGCGCGCGTGCCTATCGGTCGTCGTCTCCTCTGACGGTATGGACATGGCTCCCCCTTCAGCAGGTGCCATCCTTCTGCGGCTTGCTATCAGTCGCCCATGAGAATCCGGGGTCATCGCTGAACCGATTCGTTACCGACGCGGGGCGGTCGCACGGGTAGGGGCGCGCGGGATAGAGGGTGGAGCACCGCATCAGACCGCGGGTGCATTCGCGTGCTCTGCGACGTGCCGTCCAGGGGGGCGATTTTGTGAATCCCCCGAACGTGTCGTAGCGTCGTGAGAAGATTCACCGTTCACGCGCAGTCGTGTATCCAACCCTGGGGTCGGATGCGGGCGTGGAGGGTATCGAAGGTCGTCAGGGGATTGGCGACCATAGGGGACTCGCGGGAAATGGGTTCCCGAACAACGGGCCAGGGGATGGTCCGATGGGGAGGAGAGAGCCGAGCGATCGGCTCTCCTGAAGGACGTTCCGCGGGGAGCGGGCGGCCTTCTTCTGTGGCTGGGGAGCACAATGACGCTGGGGGACTACTTCGCGCGCGCCATCATGGCGCTGGGGACGAGCATCGCGCTGGCATTGGTCGCAGCGCCCGCCGCCCAGGCCGCACCTGCGCCGCTCTCGGTGAGCGGTTCGCCGTCGGTGACATCGGTGCGTTCGACCGCCGTCGTCCCGATGGCGGCGCGGGTGGCGCCGTCGACCAGCGCCGGTCTGGTCTGTGCGACCGGAACCTTCTACGCGCTGTCGGGCACCGGACAGCTGCAGCGTGTCGCGAACGGCGCCGTCACGTCGGTCGGCGCCTCGGCGTCGGGCGTCTCGTCGTTCAACGGTCTGGGCATCGGTGCGAACGGCGCCACCGCGGTCGCGTACGAGCGCACCAACAACAACCGCACCGCGACGATCTGGTACTTCGACGGATCGGCCTGGAAGCCCACGGGTGACAGCTACACCACGTCCGCATCGCTGATCGCCGGCGCGATCGACCTGAAGAGCGGCGATTACTTCTTCGGCGGGTTCGCGTCCGGCAGCTTCTACATCTACAAGTACGTGCTGAGCACCGGCGCCTTCTCGCTCGTCGGCACGATCGACACCTCGGCCGCGGGCGGCACCAACGGCGACATGGCCTTCGACGCGAACGGCAACCTGTACGTGGTCGGCAGCGGGTCCACGACGACCGTCTACTCCGTCACCGCGGCGGCGCTCGCCGCAGGCACCGGTGGACTGCTCGCCTCGTCGCCGTCCTTCTCCTTCACGCCGGCCGGGTTCTCCAACATCAACGGCATGGCGTTCAACACCACGGGTTCGATGTACCTCGGCAACGCCTCGACCGTGCGCGAATACAACGCGTCGACGGGCGTCCAGATCGGCGGCGACGTCACCGGCAGCCTCTCCAGCACGGATCTGGCGAGCTGCAACTCGCCCGCGAACCTCACGATCAAGAAGAACGTCGTCGCCCGCGCCCACGTCGGCGACCAGTTCCGCCTGTCCGTCAAGAGCGGCACGACCGAGTCCGCGACCGCGACGACCACCGGGAGCGCCACCGGGATCCAGGCCGCCCAGATCGGCCCGCTGCCGGTGATCCAGAACAACGCCTACACGGTGTCCGAGGCGATCGCCGCCGGGTCGCCCGGCACGCTGTCCGACTACGCGAGCTCGCTCGCCTGCGTCGACGACACCGGCGCGACCGTGCCGACCAACGCCGCCGGCCAGCTCACGGTCCCGAACCGCTCGGGCGCCAGCGTCGTGTGCACCATCACGAACGCGCCGCTGCTCGCGACCGTCGCGGTGCACAAGACCGTGCTCGACATCGCCGGCAACAACCCGACGCCGGGTGCCGGCTGGACCCTTGGCGCGACGACCACCGCGACCACCGGGACCGCCACCTCGACGCCGTCCGCGACCACGCAGACGACGCCGGCCTCGGGCGATGTGAACTGGACCGTCGCCTTCGACAAGACGACCTCGCGGGCGACGGTGCGGGTCTCCGAGACGCAGAAGAGCGGGTGGGACTTCGTCAGCGGCAGCTGCACCGTCACCTCGCTCGGCGGTGCGCAGCGCTCCGTCACCCTGCCCGGCGCCGCCGGTGCGGACGTCACCGGTGTCGCTCCCGGTGACGCGGTCGCCTGCACCATCACGAACAAGCCCTCCGCGGCGACCCTGACCCTCAAGAAGCAGGTCGACAACACCTACGGCGGCACGTCCACGATCTCCGACTGGACGCTCACCGCGAGCGGCACGCAGACGATCACCGGCAAGACGGGCGACGCGAGCGTGACGGGCGCGGTCGTCGCTCCCGGCACCTACGCGCTCTCCGAAAGCGGAAGCCCCGCGGGCTACGCCGCCGGCGCCTGGACCTGCACCGGCGCGACTGTGAGCGGGTCCTCCGTCACCGTGGCTGCGAACGCGAAGGCGGTCTGCACGATCACGAACGCGAGCAAGCCCGGATCGGTGGCCTGGACCAAGACGTCCAAGGCGACGGGCGCGCAGCTCGCCGGATCCGAGTGGACGCTCACCGGCCCCGGCCTGCCCGCCCAGGGTCTCGTCGTCAAGGACTGCACGGCAACGCCGTGCGCCGGTCCCGACCTCGATCCGGGGCCCGGCGCCTTCCGTCTCGACAAGCTCGCCTGGGGAAGCTACTCCGCGAAGGAGACGCTGGCTCCTGTCGGCTACATCGCGGCCGGATCGTTCACCTTCACGGTGAACGCGGCCAACGCCGGCACCACGCTCGACATCGGCGCCCAGCCGAACGAGCAGCAGCCCGGCGCGGTGCTCCCGCTGACCGGCGGCGTCGGAAGCGACGCCTTCCTCCTCGCCGGCGGCGCCATCGTGTTCTCCGCGCTGACGCTTCTCGGGATCCTTCGGATCCGTCGAAGCGCGCGTCGCGCCTCCTGACCCCTCACCCACCTCACCGACAGCAGGACAACTGTCGGCCGGCGGGTGCCGGTCGACGAACGACAAAGAAAGCAGGAACGGCAATGACCAGCAGGTCTCTCGGGCTGCGCAAGTTCGCAGCCGGGCTCGGAGTCGCGGCTCTCGCCGCCCTCGGCGCCCTCGCAGTGTCGCCGGCCGCCAACGCAGCCGACACCCTGAGCCCGTCGAACATCACGGGTACCACGGGCAGCATCACCATCCACAAGCACGCCGGTGACCCCGGCGCTGCGGGTGACGGCACCCAGATCACCGACCCGGCCAAGATCGCCGCGCTCGGACAGGGCCTCGAGGGAGTCCAGTTCAGCGTGCAGCGTGTGAGCGCGAACGGCACCCCGATCGACCTCACCACCGCTGCAGGCTGGGACCAGGCGAAGACCGCGACGCCCGCGAACGTGTCGTCGGCTCCGTTCTCGCTCGCCGCCGGCACCACAGCGACCACCGACGCCTCCGGGCAGGCCGTGGTGTCGAACCTGCCGTACGGCCTGTACCTCGTGACCGAGACCAGCTCCGGCCCGAACCCCATCGTCTCGCCGGTGCAGCCGTTCCTCGTGTCCGTGCCGTACCCGAACCAGGGCACCTGGCTCTACAACGTGCACGTCTACCCGAAGAACAAGCTGAACAACACGCAGCCGACCAAGACCGTCGCCGACCCGAAGGCGCCGGTGCTGGGCTCGCAGATCGTCTGGACGGTCAACGCTCCGATCCCCGCTCTGGCCGCGGGCGACACCTACCGCAGCTTCTCGATCACCGACACCCTCGACCCGCGTCTGACCTACGTCGGCGCCGTGGTCAAGGTCGACGGCGTGGTTCTCGCTGAGGGCACGGACTACACCGTCTCGGGCAACACCGTGATCACCTTCACCGCGACCGGCCTCGGCAAGCTCGCCGGCAAGACCGCGGTGACCGCGGACATCACCACCACCGTGACCTCGCTCGGTGCCGACGGCCAGATCCTGAACACGGCCGTCGTCAACACCAACGGCTCCGACCGCACCACCAACACCCCGCAGACCAACTGGGGTCCGCTGAAGGTCGTCAAGCAGGACGGCAACACGAAGAACACGCTCCAGGGCGCGATCTTCGAGGTCTACGACGCCAAGAACGGTACCAAGGTCGCCGGTCCCGTCGCCACCGACGCCAACGGCCAGATCCTCGTCGATGGTCTGTGGGTCGGAAACAACGACGTGAAGAGCAAGGACTACTGGCTCAAGGAGACGCAGGCTCCGGCCGGCTACGTGCTCCCCGCCGACCCGTGGACCCAGGTCACCGTGACCGCCAACGGTCAGGCCAGCCCGACCAGCATCACCATCTCCAACACCCAGCAGTTCGGCCCGAACCTGCCGCTGACCGGTGGTGCGGGCAGCACGCTGTTCGCCGTCATCGGCGGTCTGCTCGTCGTGGCCGGCATCAGTGCGATCCTGGTGCGCCGCGTGCGCGCCCGTCGCCACTGATGATCCGACGTCCGTGAGCGATCCCGCCGAGGGGCACTGACGGACCCGAGGAGGGCAGGGGGCCCCAGTACCCCTGCCCTCCTCTTCCCGTTCCCGCCCTGCCCGGCGTCTGCCGGGATCCGGAGCCGGGATCCGTTCACCGCACATCGAGATTGAGAGGAGCCGTCGTGACACAGACCGTGCCGCTGCGCCGCCGCGACGTGAGGCCCGCACCCCGTCCGCGATGGCGGATGCCCTGGGCGACGGCGATCCTTGGGACTGTCGCCTTCGTCGGCGTCCTCGTGCTGATGTACCCGACGGTGGCGAGCTGGTGGTCGCAGTACAACCAGTCGCAGCTGATCGTGAAGGTCGACTCCGAGGTCGGAGGATCCGCAGCCGATGCGCGACAGCAGACGCTCGATCAGGCGAGGGCGTACAACAGGGCACTGGTCGGCGGGGCGCTGCTCGCACCGGGATCCCGCATCCCCACGAGCACTGCGGCCGCGCCCGGTTTCGACTATTCCCGCATGCTCAGGGCTGATGCGGATGGAGTCATGGCCCGGCTGCGCATCCCCACGATCGGCGTGGACCTGCCGATCTATCACGGCACCTCCGACACCACCCTCACCAAGGGCGTCGGACACCTCGAGGGCACGTCCCTCCCTGTCGGCGGCGTCGATCAGCATTCGGTGCTCACGGCACACCGCGGTCTCGCCGGTGCGACCCTGTTCGACAACCTCGACCAGCTGAAGATCGGCGACACGTTCACCGTCGAGGTGTTCGGCGAGGTGCTGACCTATCGGGTGCGCGATACCAAGGTCGTTCTGCCCGAGGAGACGAAGGCGCTGAGTGCGCAGCCGGGGGAGGACCTCGTCACTCTCGTGACCTGCACCCCGCTCGGCATCAACACGCACCGGATCCTGGTCACGGGCGAGCGCGTGACGCCGACTCCGCAGAAGGACCTGGATGCCGCCGGTGCGGCGCCGGACATCCCCGGCTTCCCCTGGTGGACGGTCGTGATCGGTGCGGCGTTCCTCGTGCTGGCCGGCGTCGTCACGGCCGCAGGGCGCCCCCGCCGCGACGCCGACGGCGAAGCGGACGCTCCCGCCGAGCGACGGTGACCGTCGCTCCGCCCCGCGAGCGTGCCTTCGGGCGCGGCCGCTTCGTCAGCCCAGGAACTCGCGTGCTGCGACCGTGAGCGCCTGGACGCCCACCTCGATCGTCGGGTGGATCTCCACGGCGAAGTACGGGGAGTGGTTCGTGGCGATCTCGCTGTCGACCGTGCCCTGCGCCACCGCGGCGGCGTAGCGGGCCGGAGCGATGCCGCCCCAGAACCAGAACACGAGCGGCACGCCGGCGTCCCGGGCGAACCACGACACGTCCTCGCTGCCGGTGAAGAGGCCTGGGTCGATCACGTTCTCCTCGCCGAATGCGGCGCGGAAGGCCGCGGTCGCGCGCTCGGTCGCCGCGTCGTCGTTGATCGTGGCGGGCAGAGTATGCAGCGTCTCGATCGTCGGATCCTGCGTCGCGCCGCTCGCCATCGCCTCGGCCTTGATCACGCGCTCGACCTTGGCCAGCACCTTAGTGCGCAGTGCGTCGTCGGGGTAGCGCAGGCTGAGGTCGAGCGTGGCATCGGCGGGGATGATGTTGTTCTTGGTGCCGGCGTGGATCGCGCCCACGGTGACCACGGCGAGGTCGTGCGGGTCCACCTCGCGCGAGACCACGGTCTGCAGGCGCATCACGGTGGCGGCGGCCATGACGACAGGGTCGATCGTGGAATGCGGACGCGAGCCGTGTCCGCCGCGGCCGTGCAGCACCACGTGCAGGCCGTCGGAGGCCGACATCTGCGGTCCGGGCCGCACGCCGATCATGCCGGCCGGGAACGGGGTCACGTGCTGGCCGATGACCACGTCGGGCCGCGGGAAGCGGTCCAGGGCGCCGTCGTCGAGCATCGCGCGAGCCCCGGCGCCGAACTCCTCGGCGGGCTGGATCACCACCACCAGGGTGCCCGACCACTCGTCCCTGGTGCGGACGAGCTCCTCCACCGCGCCGATCATCGCGGTCACGTGCATGTCGTGGCCGCACGCGTGCATGATGCCGACCTCGTGCCCCTCGGCGTCGACGCCCTTGGCGGTGCTGGCGTAGGGCAGCCCCGACTCCTCGACGACGGGCAGCGCATCCATGTCTGCGCGCGCCCACACGACAGGGCCCTCGCCGTTGCGGAGCACGCCGATGACCCCGGTGCGCCCGACGCCCTCGGTGACCTCCAGCCCGAGGTCGCGCAGGTGCCCGGCGGCGATGCCGGCGGTGCGCACCTCCTGGAACGAGAGCTCGGGGTTGCGGTGCAGGTCGATGAAGAGCGCTTCGAGGTCGATCGTCATGGCCCCGAGCCTACGCGGATCCCGGTGCCGACCGGATCCGGGATCAGCGTCCCGCGTAGGTCTCCAGCGCGGGCCCGGGGTGCAGCACGCCGTTCACGATCGCCCGGATGGCGAAGGCACTCGCCTCGGCGAGCCCGACGGCGGAGGGATCCAGCAGCCACTGCAGCTGCAGGCCGTCCATGACGGCGAGGATCGACGCCGACGCCGTGCCGATCGCGGCGGTGTCCGTCACGCCCTCCTGCGCGCACAGCTCGCGGAACGCCGCGGACACCTCGGTGCGGAGCTTGTCGTAGCGGTGCTCGAAGAAGCCGCGCGCGGGATGGCCGTCCGTCACAGACTCGTTGGACAGCACGGTGTACGTCTGCACGATGCCCGGACGGTGCTCGTTCGCGAACGCGGTCTTGACCAGGTGCAGGAACAGCTCGGGGCCGTCGGGGATGTGCTGCTCGGCGAGCTGGGCGACGTCGCTCTTGTCGCGGTAGTCGAGCACCTCGAGCAGGAGCTTCTGCTTCGACCCGAAGTGGTGCAGCACCCCGGCGTGCGTCATCCCGACCTGCTCGGCGATGTCGGCGAGGGTGCCGTTGGTGGATCCTTTCGCGCCGAAGATCTCGATCGCCGCGTCCAGGATCTCGGTGCGCTTGCGCTCGGTCTCGGGCCGCGACTTCACGCGCGCCGACGTCGTCGTGACCATTTCGTCCCCTTCGCCGCTTGTCATCCAGCTTACTCGTCGGTAACCTCACTCCTACTTACTTTCTCGCTAGTAAGTAAAGTTCCCCGGAAGCGAGACCCCGCACCAGGTGGGCGCACGATGGCCGTGCCCCAGAAGGAGAAGCAATGAGGCTCACCAAGACCCTGCTCGTCGTCTCGGCGATCGCTGCCCTCAGCGCCGTCGCGCTGACCGGCTGCTCGTCGGGCTCCACCGCCGGCGCGTCCGGCGGCTCGCTCACCGTCGCCAAGCCGGACGGCGCCGCGATCCTGTCGACCCAGACCAACAATCCGTTCATCTCCACCGGATCGGGCATGTCGCTCGGGTACGACCGGATGATCTACGAGCCCCTCGCGATCGTGAACCCCGTCGGCAAGAACGAGACGACGCCGTGGCTCGCTTCCAAGGTGGAGTGGAACGCCGACTACACCCAGCTCACGGTCACCCCGCGCAGCGGCGTGAAGTGGAGCGACGGCAAGCCGTTCACGGCCGACGACATCGTCTTCACGTACTCGATGATCAAGAACACGCCCGCCCTCGACCTCGGCGGCCTCAAGCTCGCCGACGTCAAGAAGGACGGCGGGAACGTGGTGCTCTCCTTCAGCGAGTCGAAGTTCGTGAAGCAGGGCGACGTGCTGCAGGTCACCATCGTCCCCGAGCACCAGTGGAAGGGCATCTCCGACCCGTCCAAGGACCCGGTCAAGAACGCGGTCGGCACCGGCCCGTACACGATCAAGAGCTTCTCCTCGCAGGGCGTGGTGCTGAAGGCCCGCACCGACTACTGGGGCGGCAAGGTGCCGGTCGGCCAGCTCAAGTACCTCGAGTACAACGACAACACGGGGCTCCTCCGCGCGCTGCAGAGCAAGGAGGCCGACTGGGCGCAGATCTTCATCACCGACTACCAGAAGAACTACGTCGACAAGGATCCGAAGCACAACGTGTTCTGGGGTGCGAACGTGCTGAGCCCCGACATGGTGCTCGTCAACACCACGAAGGCGCCGTTCAACGACGTCGCCTTCCGCAAGGCCGTCAACATGGTCGTCGACCGCAAGGCGCACGCGGACAAGGCTCGCAGCAACGCGGGCCCCGAGCTCACCAGCGTCACCGGCATCCCGCAGCCCACCGGCGACCAGTACATCGCCCCCGAGTACAAGGACAAGACCTTCACGATCGACGTCGACGGCGCCAAGAAGGTGCTCACCGACGCGGGCTACACCTGGAAGGACGGCACGCTGATCGATCCCTCCGGCAACGCCGTCTCGTTCACACTGCAGAATCCGCAGGGCTGGAACGACTACGTCACCGGGATCCAGCTCGTCGCGACGCAGATCAAGAGCACCCTGGGCGCCGACGCGAAGGTGGCCACGCCGGACGCCGACACCTGGTTCACGAACATGGCGACCGGCAACTTCGACGCCGCGCTGCACTGGTCGGGTTCCGGCTCCAACCCCTGGCACATCTACGACGACGTGATGAACGGCGCCTACCTGGAGCAGGCGGCCGACGGCAAGGTCTCGGACAACTTCGGCCGCTACAGCAACCCGGAGGCGACCGCGCTGCTCACGCAGTACGCCCAGGCCTCCGACGACGCCACCCGCACCGAGGCGCTCAACAAGATCCAGAAGATCTTCGTCGAGGACGTCCCCGCCATCCCGATCGGCACGCACCCGCAGCTGGGCGAGTACAACACCCGCACCTTCACGGGCTGGCCGAGCGAGACGGACCAGTACGCCACCGCCGACCCGACGCAGCCCTCTGCCGTCCAGGTCATCATGAAGCTGAAGCCGGCCGGCAAGTAGGTCGCATGACGCATGCGGGGTGAGGGGCGACGAGTCCCTCACCCCGTGGATCCTGCCCGCTCGAGCACGAAAGCACCTCATGACAGACACCCTTCTCTCCGTGCGCGACTTCTCGGTCGTGTACGACGTGGATCCACCCGTGCGGGCGGTCAAGAACGTCACGATCGACATCCGCCGCGGTGAGATCGTGGGACTGGCCGGCGAGAGCGGCAGCGGCAAGACCACGCTCGCGTACGGCGTGCAGCGGCTGCTCAAGCCGCCGGCCGTGATCACCGGCGGCAGCGTCGTCTTCCACGACGCCGACGGCTCGGACGTCGACCTGCACGCCCTCGACACCGAGCAGATGCGCCGGTTCCGCTGGGACAAGGTGTCCATGGTGTTCCAGGGCGCGATGAACGCCCTCAACCCCGTGGCGACGATCGGTGCGCAGCTCGACGACGTGTTCCGCGTGCACCGGCCAGGGATGAGCCGCGCGCAGCGTCGTGCGGAGGCGGTCGACCTCCTCGAGATCGTGAAGGTCGGCGGCCAGCGGATCCGGTCCTACCCGCACGAGTTGTCCGGAGGCATGCGACAGCGCGTGATGATCGCGATGGCGCTCGCACTGCGGCCGCAGCTCATGGTCATGGACGAGCCCACCACCGCGCTCGACGTGCTGGTGCAGCGCGAGATCCTGAAGCAGATCTCCCAGCTGCGCCACGAGTTCGGCTTCTCGGTCGTGTTCATCACCCACGACCTGCCGCTGCTGCTGGAGATCAGCGACCGCATCGCCGTCATGCGCGAGGGCGAGATCGTCGAGCTCGCCGACGCCGAGCGGCTGTGGACGGATCCGCAGCACGAGTACACCCGCGACCTGCTGCGCTCCTTCCCGCGCCTGACCGGAGAGCGGGGGGTGGTGGTGCGATGACCACGCTCGAGTTCCGCGGCGTCACCAAGCTCTACAACGTCCGCGGATCCGGCCAGCTCAAGGCCCTGGACGACGTCAGCTTCACCCTGCACTCCCGCCAGACGATCGGCCTGGTCGGCCAGTCCGGCAGCGGCAAGTCCACGATCGCCAAGATCCTCACCCAGCTCGAGACGCCCACGCACGGAGAGGTGCTGCTCGACGGCGCACCGATCCCGCGCCGCGGCAAGGGTCTGCGCATGTACCGGCAGCAACTGCGCATGGTGTTCCAGGATCCGTTCGCCTCGCTGAACCCGTATCACTCGATCCGCCACCACGTGGAGCGTCCGCTGCGGCTCGATCGCGTCGTGCCGCGCGACCAGGTCGACGCCGAGGTGCGCCGTCTGCTCGAGCGGGTGCGGCTGGATCCGGACGCCGTGATGGAGCGGCGCCCGCACGAGCTCTCCGGCGGCCAGCGCCAGCGCGTCGCGATCGCGCGGGCGCTGGCCTCCCGACCCGCGCTGCTCGTCGCCGACGAGCCGGTGTCGATGCTGGACGTGTCCATCCGCCTCGGGGTGCTCAACCTGCTCGCCGATCTGCAGCGCGAGGAGGGGCTCGGCGTGCTCTATATCACCCACGACCTCGCGACCGCGCGCCACTTCAGCGACGAGATCATGGTGCTCAACCAGGGCAGGGTCGTGGAGCGCGGACCTGCGGACGACGTCATCCTGCGCCCTCGCGACCCGTACACGCGGGAGCTGCGGGCGGCGTCGCCCGATCCGGAGGAGTTCTTCCGCCGCCGGGCGGCACAGACCACGGGAGGTGCGCGATGAGCGCCGACACGTCCGCACCCGCGACCCAGGCGTCGCCCGCCGCGCCCGAGCCGGTGGATCCGACGCTCGTCGGCACGACCGCGACCCGGGCCGAGCGAGGCCGCATGCGCGTGCCCTGGCGTTTCATCGGCGGCAGGGCGGCCTTCTACCTGTTCACGGCCTGGGCTGCGATCACCATCAACTTCTTCATCCCGCGACTGATGAAGGGGGACGCGGTCGACGCCTACATGGCGCGCAGCCAGGGCCAGCTGACGCCCGACGCCGAGAAGGCTCTGCGCCTCATGTTCGGCCTGGACCACTCGGTGCCCCTGTGGCAGCAGTACCTCGACTACTGGGGCATGCTGCTGCGCGGCGACCTCGGCGTGTCCATCTCGACCGGCATGGCCCCGGTCGGCGACGCGATCGCGGCCGCGCTGCCCTGGACCCTGGGGCTGGTCGGATTCGCCACGATCGTCTCCTTCCTCGTCGGCACCGTGCTGGGCGCGGTGATCGGATGGCGGCGCGGCGGCCGGCTGGACGTGCTCGTGCCGGTGACGACGTTCCTCGGCACGATCCCCTACTTCTGGCTCGGCCTGATCTTCATCGCCGCGTTCTCGTCGGTGCTGGGCTGGTTCCCCGCCGGGCACGCCTACGAGGTCGGTGTGGATCCGGGCTGGAACGCCGACTTCATCGGGCAGGTGCTCTCGCACGCCGCGCTGCCGGTGATCACGATCGTGATCGCCTCGCTCGGCGGCTGGGTGCTCGGGATGCGCAACATGATGCTCACCGTGCTCGACGAGGACTACATCACCGTCGCCCAGGCCAAGGGCATGCCGAACCGGCGCGTGCTGTGGCGCTACGCGGCGCGCAACGCGGTGCTGCCGCAGATCCAGAGCTTCGCCCTGTCGCTCGGCTTCATCGTGGGCGGCACGATTGTCATGGAGATGGTGTTCTCCTACCCCGGCATCGGTCTGCTGCTGCTCGGCGCGACCAATGCGAAGGACTACGCACTCATGCAGGGCATCTTCCTGGTGCTGGTCATGGCGGTGCTGGTCGCGAACATCATCGCCGACATCGCCTATGCCATCCTCGACCCGCGCACCCGTCAGACGGAGGCCTGATCATGACGACGACTCCCGTTCCTCCCGAGGTCGCGCAGCCGGCCGCCGGCGCGCCCGAGACCGCGGCGCTGCTCACCGCCGAGCGGCGGCCCGCGCCGCGGCGCACCTTCTGGAGCCAGCTCAAGGCATCGCTGGCGATGTTCGGCAACCGCAAGTCCGCCGCGGGCCTGGTCATCCTGGGCGTGTTCACGCTCGTGGCGGTCTTCGCGCCCTGGATCGCGCCGTACAGCCCGACCGCGCAGCATCTGGATGCGACGCTGCAGCCGCCGTCCTGGCAGCATCTGCTCGGCACGACGCACATCGGCGAGGATGTGTTCAGCCAGCTCGTCTACGGCACGCGCGGCGTGCTCGTGGTCGGCTTCCTCGCGACGATCATGGCGACCGTGGTGGCGATCCTGGTCGGCGTGACCGCCGGCTACCTGCGCGGCTGGAAGAGCGAATCGCTGTCCGCGCTGTCCAACGTGTTCCTCGTGCTCCCGGGGCTGCCGCTGATGATCATCATCGCCTCGCAGTTCCAGGATCCGCCGCTGTGGATCATCGCCGCGGTGCTGGGACTGACCGGCTGGGCATGGGGAGCGCGGGTGCTGCGGGCGCAGACGATGTCGTTGCGCAACCGCGACTTCATCCAGGCGGCGCGTGCGAACGGCGAGCCGCTGCACCGGATCATCCTGGTCGAGATGCTCCCGAACCTCATGGCGATCATCGCGTCGAGCTTCGTCGGCACCATGACCGCCGCCGTGCTCGGCCTCACGACCCTCGCGTTCATCGGCGTCATCCCGGTGTCGAACCTGAACTGGGGCACCATCCTGTTCTGGGCGCAGCAGAACAGCGCCTTCCCGGACTACTGGTGGTGGTACGTGCCCGCGGGGCTCTGCATCGCCCTGCTCGGGGTGGCGCTCGCCCTGATCAACTTCGGCATCGACGAGTATGTGAACCCGCGGCTGCGTTCCGCCGGAGAGCGGGCCCGCGCCCTGAAGAAGCGGGGCATCGATGCGAACGCCGCCGTGACCGCAGTGCGCACGACCGCGTCCCCGACCTCCTTCCCCGCGACCCGAGCGGCCGCCGATCCAGAGAGCACCACCGCATGAGCGACGCCCTGCCCTTCCGCGACCCCCGACTCAGCACCGCCGCGCGTGTGGGGGATCTCCTCAGCCGGATGTCGGTGGAGGAGAAGGCGGGTCAGATGCTGCAGCTGGATGCGCGCGACGATCTGCACGACCATGTGCTGCGACGCCATGCCGGGTCGATCCTGCACACCTCGCCCGAGCGGATCCTGGAGGCGAACCGGCTGACCGCCGAGACGCGGTTGCGGATCCCGCTGCTGGTCGGGGAGGACTGCATCCACGGCCACTCGTTCTGGGAGGGCGCGACCATCTATCCGACGCAGTTGGGGATGGCCGCGACCTGGGATCCGGCCCTGGTGGAGCAGGTGGCGCGGGCGACGGCGGTGGAGGTCGCAGCGACCGGGATCCATTGGACGTTCTCCCCGGTGCTGTGCATCGCCCGTGATCTGCGGTGGGGCCGGGTGGGCGAGACGTTCGGCGAGGATCCGTTCCTGATCGGTGAGCTCGCGAGCGCGATGGTCCGCGGTTATCAGGGAGCGGGACTTTCGGATCCGACGGCGATCCTGGCGACGGCGAAGCACTTCGCCGGGTACTCGGAGACGCAGGGCGGGCGGGACGCGTCCGAGGCGGACATCTCGCGCCGCAAGCTGCGGTCCTGGTTCCTGCCGCCGTTCGAGCGGGTCGCCAAGGAGGGGTGCCGGACGTTCATGCTCGGATATCAGAGCATGGACGGGGTGCCGATCACCGTCAATGACTGGCTGCTTTCGGACGTGCTGCGCGGCGAGTGGGGGTACACGGGCACGCTCATCACGGACTGGGACAACGTCGGCCGGATGGTGTGGGAGCAGAAGGTGCAGCCCGACTACGCGCACGCCGCCGCGGCCGCAGTGCGAGCCGGGAACGACATGGTGATGACCACTCCGGGCTTCTACGAGGGTGCCCTCGAGGCCGTGCAGAACGGCATGCTCGCAGCCGATGCCTTCGATGCCGCCGTCGCGCGGATCCTGACCCTGAAGTTCGACCTCGGACTCTTCGAGGATCCCCGCCTGCCCGCGGAGGACCTCGGCGCCGTCATCGGCGCCCCCGCGCACGCCGACCTCAACCTCGAGGTGGCCCGCCGCTCCCTCGTGCTGCTGGAGAACGACGGGGTACTGCCGCTGGGTGGAGGCGCGCCGCTCACAGAGGGGGCTCCGCTCCGCGTCGCCGTGGTCGGGCCCCTCGCCGACGACGCGCAGACGCAGCTCGGCGACTGGGCCGGCGGATCCGGTCAGGCGGGCTGGCTCGACGGCCAGCCCCGGGAGATGATCACCACCGTGCTCGACGGTCTCCGTGCCATCGACGGTCTCGCGGTGCGGCACGCCCACGGCGCCGACATCCTCACGCTGGAACAGGACCCGCTCGGCGCGACCTTCCCGGACGGCCAGCCCCGACCGCCGGTGGTGGCGCCGGCCGCGTCCGATCCGGATCTCCTCGCCGAGGCGGTGCAGGCTGCCGAGGCTGCGGATGTCGTGGTGGCGGTGGTCGGGGATCGGATCGAGCTCGTCGGCGAGGGACGCTCCACCGCGACCCTGGAGCTCGTGGGCGCCCAGAACGCCCTGCTGGACGCGTTGATCGCGACGGGCACACCGGTCGTCGTGGTGCTGCTCGCCTCCAAGCCCCTCGTGCTGCCCGCCTCGACGGCGAAGGCCGCCGCCGTGCTCTGGGCCGCCAACCCCGGCATGCGCGGAGGGCAGGCGATCGCCGAGCTCATCACCGGCGCCATCGAGCCTTCCGGGCGCCTTCCGATCTCGTTCGCCCGGCACGCCGGGCAGCAGCCGACCTACTACAACCAGATCCGGGGTCAGCACGGCACGCGCTACGCCGACCTCACCCAGGCGCCGGCCTGGGCGTTCGGCGACGGGCTCTCGTTCACGACCGTGGAGTACTCCGAGCTCGCGCTGGTGTCCTCGACGCTCGGTGCCGACGACACGATCGTCGCGGAGGTCACCGTGGCCAACACCGGATCCCGTCCGGTGCGCGAGACGGTGCAGGCGTACGTGCGAGACGTCGTCACGAGCGCGAGCTGGACCGACAAGGAGCTCAAGGCGTATCGCCAGGTGCAGCTCGCGCCGGGGGAGTCCTCCCGGGTGCGGCTGGAGCTGCCGGTCGCCGACTGCACGATCGTCGACGCCGCGGGGATCCGCCGGGTGGAGCCGGGCGCCTTCGAGCTGCTGGTGGGGCCGTCGTCGCGCGATGAGACACTGCTGGCGGCCGCCTTCGAGGTGGTGGCCTGACGGCGCATCCGACGATTCGTCCGGAATCCTCACAAAAAGGGAGCGCGGAGCGGATCCGCTCTGATTGGATGACCTGGTGCGAACGACTGCTGACGACACCGGCTTCCGGCCCGGAGCGCTGATCTGGCTCGCCGTCGCGACCTTCTCGATGGGGATCGACGGCTATGTGCTGGCAGGTCTGCTGCCTCAGATCGCGACCGATCTCGACGTCGACGCGGCGGCCGCCGGTCAGCTCATGAGCGTGTTCGCGGCGACCGGCGCGATCGCCGGGCCCGTGCTCGGCGCGCTCACCGGGCGGTGGGAGCGCAAGGCGACGATCGTGCTGTCCCTCGGCGTCTTCGTGCTCGGCAACCTGATGGTCGGGCTCGCACCGACCTACTTCTGGGCGATGAGCGGCCGGGTCGTCTCGGCACTCGGCGGCGCGCTGCTGAACGCCGTGATCGGCTCCTATGTCATCGCGCGCACTCCCGCGCAGTACCGGGGCCGCGCGCTCTCGCTCGTGATGGGCGGGTTCCTGTTCGCGACCGCTCTCGGCGTGCCCGTCGGGCTGGTGATCGGGCAGACCGACTGGCGGATACCGCTGTTCCTCGTGGTCGGCGTCGGGGCCGCCGCGCTCGTGGGGATCCTCATCAAGGTGCGACCGCTGCACCTTCCGCCGCTGTCGCTGCGCCAGGCGCTGAGCCCGCTCACACGCCCGGCGATCCTGGCCGTGCTGCTGGTGCCGATGGGCCTCATGTGCGCGAGCTACCTCTGCTTCACCTACGCCACGCTCATCCTGGGCCCGCGGATCGGCGAGGGGTACCCGATCATCGGCGCGCTGTTCGGCTACGGCATCGTGAGCCTGGTCGGCAACATCGTGTCGGGGCGCGTGACCGACCGCCGCGGTCCGGTGGCCGTGCTCACCGTCATCGTCGCCACCGTGCTCGCCGCCGCGCTGCTCGGCTGGGCCGGGCTCATGCTGCCCGGCATCGCCGGCGCCGTCGCGGGGCTCGCCTGGTTCCTGGTCTGTGCGTTCTTCAACGGCGGATCCGGCGTGGCCGCGCAGACCAGGCTCGCCACGATGGTCCCGCCGGCGGTCGCCGCGCTCGTGCTCGCGCTCAACAACAGCGCCATGATGCTGGGCAGTGCGCTGGGCAGTGCCCTGGGCGGGCTCGCGCTCGCCGAAGGCGCCCTGCCGGATCAGCTCCTGCTGCTGTCGGGTGTCGTGCTCGCGGTGACGCTCGGGGTGCAGCTCGTCACAGCCGCGATGCACCGGCGGCGCGCCGTGGTGGTCGCTCCGGTCGGCGCGGGGGAGCCGCCGGTGGGGGCGCTCGACCCGGCGTGACGCCAGACCGCTGCGCGAGCACGACCTGCGCCGGGCTCACGTCCCGCGAGAGGGAAAACGTCGCGCGCCGCGCGGTGCGGGGCGCGAAAAGCAGCTTGCCGTGGCGCGCTCCGGGCCGTTGAGATGGAAAACGTCGCTGCCGAGTGCGCGGGAGCGACGTTTTCCATCTCTGGGCGGAACAGAACCGCCCAGGCTTGCAGGGGCCCGTCCGCGTTCGGCGGAGCCCGGGCGCCGCCTCAGCCGATCGTGTACCAGGCGGCCGCGTTCGGCGGCAGCACGGTCCCCGCCTCGGGGGCGCTGTGCACCACGACCGCGGCGCCCTCGGGCAGCGGCAGGGGCGCCTCGCCGAGGTTCGCCACGACGTGCAGGTCGCCGCGCCGGAACGCGACCGCGTCGGATCCGAGGTCCTCCCACACGAGGGATCCGGATCCGAGTCCGCGCTCCTTGCGCAGCCCGAGCAGCGTCTTGTACAGCTCCAGCGTTGAGTGGTCCGCGCCCTCCTCGGCGGCGCGCGCGTGCTCCGCCCACTCCGCCGGCTGCGGCAGCCACGAGGCGCCGGTGTCGTTGAAGCCGTACGACGGCGCCGTGCCGCTCCACGGCAGCGGCACCCGGCAGCCGTCTCGGCCGTAGCGCTCGCCGCTCGTGCGGAACCAGGTCGGATCCTGCCGGAACTCGTCGGGGATCTCCATGGCCTCCGGCAGGCCCAGCTCCTCACCCTGGTACAGGTACGCGGATCCGGGCAGCGACAGCATCACCGTGCTCGCGGCGCGGGCGCGGGCGAGGCCGATGGCGCGGTCGGGCTTGGGCTCGTCCCGCGGGCCGATGCCGTCGCCCTGCGGGTTGTCCCACGTGAGGGCCAGGCGCGAGGCGTGGCGCACCACGTCGTGGTTGGACAGCACCCAGGTGCTCGGCGCGCCGACCGCGCCGAACGCGTCCAGGGAGTCGCGGATCACGGTGCGCAGCTCTTCGGCGTTCCACGGGGTCATCAGGTAGTTGAAGTTGAACGCCTGGTTCATCTCGTCCGGGCGCACCCAGAGCGCGATCTGGTCGAGCGTGGGCATCCACGCCTCGGCGCACAGGGCGCGGTCGCCGTCGTAGGCGGCGAGCACGTCGTGCCAGTCGCGGTAGATCTCGTGCACACCGGGCTGGCCCCAGTACGGTACGTCCTCCTGGTCGCCGCCCATGGAGTCGGCGCCCTCGTCGGGCGTGTAGTCGGGCAGCCCCGCCTTCTTGATCATGCCGTGCGCGACATCCACCCGGAAGCCGTCGACGCCGCGGTCGAGCCAGAAGCGCAGCACGCCGCGGAACTCTTCGCGCACCTCCTCGTTCGTCCAGTCGAAGTCGGGCTGGCTCTCGTCGAAGATGTGCAAGTACCACTGGCCGGGGGTGCCGTCGGCCTCGGTCACGCGGGTCCACATACCGCCGCCGAACACGCTCTGCCAGTTGTTGGGCGGCAGTTCGCCGTGCTCGCCCTTGCCGTCGCGGAAGATGTAGCGGGCGCGTTCCGGGCTGCCCGGGGCGGCCTTCAGCGCCTCCTGGAACCAGCGGTGCTGATCGGACGAGTGGTTCGGCACGAGGTCGACGATCACGCGGATGCTGCGGGCGTGCGCTGCGGCGAGCATCGCGTCGAAGTCGTCGAGCGTGCCGAACAGCGGATCCACCCCGCGGTAGTCCGAGACGTCGTAGCCGGCATCCTTCTGCGGGCTCGGCATGAACGGGCTCAGCCAGATCGCGTCGACGCCGAGCTCCTGCAGCGCATCCAGCCGGGAGGTGATGCCGGGAAGATCGCCGATGCCGTCGCCATTGGCGTCGGCGAAGGAGCGCGGGTAGATCTGGTAGATGACGGCGGTGCGCCACCACTCGGATCCGGGGGCGGACTGCTGCTCGATCTCGGCCATGCGATCAGGGTACCGGGAGGGCGGTGGATCCCGGAAACTCGCGGATCGAATCGGTTCGAGCGCGAGCGCGGCGCCGGGTCAGTGAGCGATGAGGTTCGCCGGCTCCTCGCCGCCGAGCATGCGGTCGATCTGGGTGCGCACCAGCGCAGCGATGCGCGGGTTCATCGCGGTCGAGGCGCCGCCGACGTGCGGGGTGAACAGCACGCCGGGAGTGGTCCACAGCGGGTGGCCCTCGGGCAGCGGTTCCGGATCCATGACGTCCAGGGCGGCGCGGATCCGGCCGTTCTCGGCGACCAGGGCGTCCGTGTCGACGAGTGTGCCGCGGCCCACGTTCACCAGCAGCGCGCCGTCGGCCATGCGTGCCAGCATGTCCGCGTCGAACAGCCGATGTGTGGCGGATCCGCCCGGCAGCGAGAGGATGACGATCTCAGCGTCGGGGAGGAGCGCGGGCAGGTCGGCGAGCGCGTGCACGGCGACCTCGCCGACGCCCTCGACATGCTCGGTGCGGGCTGTCTGCGCGACCGCAGTGATCGAGGTCTCGAACCCTGCGAGGCGCCGGGCGACGGCTTTGCCGACGCCGCCGATGCCGACGAGCAGCACGCGGCGATCGGCGAGGCTCGAGGTGAACGCCCGGTCCCACACGCCCGCGTCCTGCGCGCGCACGAACCGCGGCAGCTCGCGCTGCGCCGCGAGGGTCAGTGCGAGGGCGAGCTCGGCGGTCGCCGGCTCGTGCACGCTCGCGGCGTTCGCGAAGGGCACGCCCGCGGGCACCCGGTCGATCACGGCTTCGTAGCCGATCATCTGACCCTGCACGAGGCCCACCTCGATGCCGTCCAGCGCGGAGAAGCGCTGCCGACCGAGGTATGACGGCACGACGATGTCGATCCGAGGCGCGGGTGGGGGTGTGGTCATGTCCCAGACCTGCACCTCCACGCCGTCGGGCAGCGGGCCCTGGGCAGCGATGTCGGCGGCGAGTTCGGCGGTGGGGACGGTGACGAGCAGGCTCACCCCTCGAGCGTAGGCCCGACCGTGCGCCTCGGAGCAGACCACTCTGCGGCGGGTGGACCCACAAGTCGTGCACTCGGCGATCGCCGGGCTCGCGATGGTGGATCGCGGCGGCCCGCCGTCCCGGGGGACGGCGGGCCGCAGAGGCGCCAGGGTCACTTCGCGAGGAAGCCCTTCAGAGCGGCGTTGACCTCGTCGGCATGCGTCCACAGGAGTCCGTGCGGCGCGCCGTCGATCTCGACGTAGTCCGCTGCGGGGACGGCCTGGTGGAAACGGCGTGCGGTCGCGTCGATCGGCAGGATGTTGTCCTTCGTCCCGTGCAGGATCAGGGTCGGCTTCCGCGCGGCGCGGACAGCGTCCACGTCACCGCGGAAATCCTCGATCCAGGCCGGGACGACCGCGTAGGCGGCGACCGGCGCGCTCGTGACGGAGAGGTTCCAGTTCGCGGTCACGACCTCCTGGCTGATGCGCGTGCCGAGGTTCTCGTCGAGGTTGTAGAAATCGTTGTAGAACTGCGTGAACCAGGCGTAGCGGTCGCCCTTCGCGGCTGCCGCGATGCCGTCGAACACCTGCTGCGGGACGCCCTCCGGGTTGTCGTCGCGCTGCACGAGGAACGGCTCGAGAGAGGCGAGGAACGCGAGCTTCGCGACCCGGTCGGATCCGTAGCGTGCGACGTAGCGGGCGAGCTCGCCGGTGCCCATCGAGAATCCGACCAGGACCACGTCGCGCAGGTCCAGCGTGGTCAGCACAGTGTTCAGATCCGCGGCGAAGGTGTCGTAGTCGTAGCCCGTCCCGACCTTCGAGGACTGGCCGAAGCCGCGCCGGTCGTACGTGATCACGCGGTAGCCCTGTGCCAGGAGCTCGCGGGTCTGGCGCTCCCAGCTGTGTCCGTTCAGCGGGTACCCGTGGATGAGGACGACGGGCTGACCGCTGCCCTGGTCCTCGTAGTACAGCTCGATGGAGGTGCTGTTCTCGGTGCCGACGGTGATGTAGCCCATGTGCGTGCCTTTCTGAGTCCGGATGAGAACGGTCGTTCTCGCGATGACCATAACCTTAGAGAACGATCGTTCTCACTGTCAAGTAGACTGATGCCATGACCGAAGACGAGGCCCGGGAACGGATCCTGGCGGCAGCCGAAGAGCTCTACTACCGCAAGGGATTCGCGGCGGTGGGCATGGACGAGCTCCGCACGGCCGCCGGCGTGTCGCTGCGCCGCCTGTACGGGATCTTCCCCGCGAAGGACGACATCGTCGCGGCGGTGCTGGAGCGCCGGCACGCCGAATGGGAGGGAGCGATCTCGACGGCGGTCGCGGCCGCCGGTCCGACGCCGCGCGAGCGCCTGCTGGCGGTTTACCGCTACCTCGAGGAGTGGTTCTGCGACGACGGCTTCCGCGGGTGCGCCTTCATCAACGCGTTCGGCGAGCTCGGCGGCACGCATCCGGCGATCGCGCAGATCGTGAAGGAGCACAAGGCGTCGTTCCAGGCGTACATGGCCCACCTGGTCTCGGCGGCCGGCGCCCCGCCGCTGCTCGCGGCGCAGCTCTCCATCCTGGCGGAAGGGGCGCAGAGCACGGCGGCGATCTCCGGGGATCCGCAGGTCGCCGTCCAGGCGCGCCATGCCGCTGCGGTGCTGATCGATTCGGCGCTCGCCGGTGCCACGGACAGCACTCCGGGATCGCGGGAGGACAAGGCTGCCGCCCAGCCAGGTCGCGTAAAATCGTGACAATGACCGACGCCCCCTCCGACGCTCCGTCGACGCAGAGCGACCGCAGCGCCATGACAGGCGGCGACGCCGGCGGATCCGGCATCGACCCGGCCGATCTCGCGACCACCCTTCGAGTGCTCGCCGAGCTGCACGGGCTCGAGCAGGATCACCCCGACTTCATCACTGTGCGCCGTGCGACCGCGGCCATGTTCAAGGCGGCCAAGCGGGTGCGCCGCCGGGAGATCCGCGACGCCATCGCCGAGGCGGACAAAGCCGTGATCGCGGCGACCGCGACGGGCGCCCCGGACCGCATCGACGACGAGACCCGCGGCCTGGATCTGGCTTCCAGCGTGGTCGACGCTCCGGTCGCGGGGGAGCTGCTGAAGCCGCGCAACTGCTACATCTGCAAGCAGTCGTACACGACGGTCGACGCGTTCTACCACCAGCTCTGCCCCGATTGCGCGCGGTTCAGCCACGGCAAGCGCAACGCCCGCACCGACCTCACCGGCAAGCGCGCGCTGCTCACCGGCGGCCGCGCGAAGATCGGCATGCACATCGCGCTGCGGCTGCTGCGCGATGGCGCGCACACCACGATCACCACGCGCTTCCCGCGCGATGCGGTGCGCCGGTTCGCGGCGCTCGAGGACTCGGCCGACTGGCTGCACCGCCTGCGCGTGGTCGGCATCGACCTGCGCGACCCGGCTCAGGTGATCGCGCTCGCCGACTCGGTCGCCGCCCAGGGCCCGCTCGACATCCTCATCAACAACGCCGCGCAGACTGTGCGCCGCTCGCCCGGCGCGTACTCGCTGCTCGCCGACGCCGAGCTGCAGCCGCTCCCGAACGGACCGCTGCCCGAGATGGAGACCTTCGGGCACACCGCGGATCCGCACCCCGAGGCGCTGCAGGCCTCGGTCGACGCGCATCCGCTGTTGTCGATCGCCTCCCTCGGCGGCACGATCGCCGAGCAGGGCGGTCAGGCGCTCACCGCCGAGGAGCTCGCCCGGCTCGCGATGGCCCCCGGATCCTCCTCGCTCGCGAAGCACGCCGACGGTACCGCGATCGACGCGGGGGGCCTCGTGCCCGACGTGAACCGGGTGAACAGCTGGGTGCAGAGTGTGGATCAGGTGGATCCGCTCGAGATGCTCGAGGTGCAGCTGTGCAACACGACCGCGCCGTTCCTGCTGATCAGCCGGCTGCGTCCGTCGATGGCCGCGTCGCCCGCGCGACGCAAGCACATCGTGAACGTCTCGGCGATGGAGGGACAGTTCTCCCGCCGGTACAAGGGTCCGGGGCACCCGCACACGAACATGGCGAAGGCGGCGCTGAACATGCTCACGCGCACCAGCGCCGGCGAGATGCTGGAGACCGACGGGATCCTGATGACGGCGGTCGACACCGGCTGGATCACCGACGAGCGCCCGCACTACACGAAGGTGCGTCTCGCCGAGGAGGGCTTCCACGCCCCGCTCGACCTGGTCGACGGCGCCGCCCGCGTGTACGACCCGATCGTGCGCGGCGAGGCCGGCGAGGACATCCACGGCGTGTTCCTGAAGGACTACGAGCCCAGCCCCTGGTGACCTCGCCTCCGGTGATGCGCCGCTGAGCCGACCGTTCCGCAGGGAGAGCCGGTGTTCTGCAGGGCCGCAGCGCCGTATCGGGCGTTCGAGGCCAGGAAACGCCGAGATCCGACATCGCCGCCCTGCGCAACGGCCGGACCGCCCTGCGCAAGGGCGGAGCCGCGGTGCTCCACCGGTGACGGGATCCGCCGCGGTACCCTGAGCGCACCGGATCGCGGGTGCGGACCCGCCCGATCGAGCGAGGAGCACGACGATGGTTCCTGAGATCAACTACTGGGCCGTACTGCTGGCGACGGCATCGAGCATGGTCGTCGGATCCATCTGGTACGCCCGCGGCGTGCTCGGCACCCGCTGGGCGCGCCTCGCCGGCGTGGACCTCGACAACCCCAAGGGCAACCCGGTGCTCGCCATCATCGCGACGGTGATCGTGAGCTTCGTGACGGCCTGGGTGCTCGCCGGGGCCACGGCGATCGCCTGGCACTTCTACGGCGGATCGTTCTTCGTCTCGGCGCTGGTCACCGCGATCACACTGTGGATGGGCTTCACGGCGGCGCGGTTCATCACGCACGACGCCTTCGAGGGGCGCCCCAGCTCGCTGACGGTGATGAACATCGCGCACGAGCTCGTGACGGTGGTCGTGATGGCCGTGCTCATCGGAGTCTGGCCGCCCGCCCTCGGCTGACCTCGTCCCTTTCGACTCGAGGTACGGAGGCGCTCCACGGGGGCGAGGAGCGTGGGAGTGTCAGCGCCGGATGGCGTAGCGGTGCAGGGTGACGCCCTGGTCGTACGCGGCCTGCTCGAGCAGGTCGAGGATCACCGGATCCCGGGTCTCGCCCGGGCGGGGCTCGTCGAACAGCGGGCGGCCGGACCCGAGGATCGCCGGGTGCGTGAACAGCAGCAGTTCGTCGAGCAGGCCGGCATCGAGCAGCGCCGTGGCGAGCGTCGCTCCGCCGACGCCGATGGCGCCCTCGGTCTCGGCGCGGAGCTCGGCGAGGCGGGAGACCGCATTCTCGCCGATGACGCGCGTGTGGAACGGCGCCTCGGTGCGGGTGCGCGAGACGAGGATCTTCGGCTTGTCGGTCCAGATCGCGCCGTACTCCTGCATGAACTCGGGCAGCGACCGGTCATCGCGCGCGGCGGGCCAGTACGACTCCATGATCTCGAACACGCGGCGGCCCTGCACCATGAGAGCGAGGTCCGCCGCGCGCCGGTTGAACTCGCGGTGCAGCGGTTCATCGATCCGCATCCAGTCACCGCCGCCGTTCTCGCCGGGAGCGGCTTCGATCTGCAGGTCGAGGGACACGTTCATCCAGTACACGAACCGGCCGGCCATGCGCTTCTCCCATCCTCGGGGACGTTTCGACGCTAGCCCCGGGGATCCGCGGATGCAATGGAGCCGGACCTGCCGAGGGACGTCGGTATCCTGCGCGGCGTTCACCCCCTTCCCGCGCCGTTACCTCCCTGTATGGACGCCGCCCAGTGGGGGTGATGACGGGGCGAGGGGGTAGACGTGCGGAGCGTGGAATGGGCGCCACGATCGTGGAGCCCGGCGGAGCCCCTCAAGCACAGTCGTCCCCGTCAGCGCGGCCCAGGGGCGCGCTTACGCCGCGATGCGGGCGATCGCGGCGATCGCGCTCGTGAAGAACGGCAGGCCGTCGACGCCGCTGCGCATGGCGGCGGAGGTGTCGGGGCCGAAGCCGGGCTCTGTCGCGTGCTCGGGGTGCGGCATCAGGCCCACGACGTTGCCGCCGGGGTTCGTGAGGCCGGCGATGTCGCGGAGGGATCCGTTCGGGTTCACTCCGGCGTAGCGGAAGGCGACGAGGCCCTCGCCCTCGATGCGGTCGAGCGTCTCGTCGGAGGCGATGTAGCCGCCTTCGGCGTTCTTCAGGGGGATGATGATCTCCTGGCCGCGGGAGAACTCGTTCGTCCAGGCGGTGTCGGCATTGGTGACCGTGAGCTTCTGGTCGCGGCGCACGAAGTGCTGGTGGTCGTTGCGGATCAGGCCGCCGGGCAGCAGGTGCGCCTCGACGAGCATCTGGAAGCCGTTGCAGATCCCGAGGATCGGCATGCCCTTCGCGGCGGCGTCCTTGATCTCGGTCATGATCGGCGACAGCGCGGCGATCGCGCCCGAGCGCAGGTAGTCGCCGTAGCTGAAGCCGCCGGGCAGGATCACGGCGTCCACGCCGTCGAGGTCGTGCGTGCCGTGCCAGAGGGCGACGGGCTCGGCCCCGGCGATGCGGACGGCGCGCTGCGCGTCGCGGTCGTCGAGGGAACCGGGGAAGGTGACGACCCCGATCCGAACGGTCACTCCGAGACCTCGATGCCCACGACGTCCTCGATCACGGAGTTGGAGAGCACCTCTTCGGCGATCCGCCGGGCCTCGGCGAGTACGTCGTCGGTGACCTCACCGTCGACCGTGAGCTCGAAGCGCTTGCCGATGCGGACGTCGCTGAACGCGGTCACGCCGGTGCGGGCGAATGCTCCGGAGACGGCCTTCCCCTGCGGGTCGAGCAGTTCGGACTTGGGCATGACGTCGACGACGATGGTGGGCATTCGAGGCTCCGAAATGTCGCGGGCGGGGGCAGAGGCCAGTCTATCGCGCGGAAACAGGGCCTCCGGCCGGGCGGCGGGCCCGCGGCGTTCGCCGTCGACCGAGCGGGTCGGTCCCCGTCAGCTGCGGAACACGGTGTGCACGTCGCCGGCGACGTCGCGGCCGCCCAGCCCGTCGATCTCGAAGAGCACCGAGATCCCCGCGACGCGATAGCCGAGCTGCTCCACGATCCTGCGACCCGCGGCCAGGGTGCCGCCGGTGGCGAGCACGTCGTCGATGAGCAGGATCCGGGATCCTGCCGGGAGGTCCTCGTGCATCTCGATGGTGGCGGTGCCGTACTCCAGCGCGTAGTCGACCGACGCGGCAGGCAGCGGCAGCTTGCCCGCCTTGCGGATCGGCACGAAGCCGGTCCCTGCCTCGATCGCCGCGGCCCCGGCCAGGATGAAGCCGCGCGCCTCGATCCCCGCAACGACGTCGAAGGAGCCGCGGAACGGCGCGACGAGGGCCTCGGTCGTCGCCTGCAGCGCCTCGCGGTCGGCCAGCAGCGGAGTGATGTCGCGGAACAGGATGCCCGGCTCCGGGTGGTCCGGGATCGAGCGGATGAGCGATTCGGCACGGACGAGCGCGGGCGATGAGGTCACCGCACCAGGCTACGCGGTGCGGTGCCTCGTGCGGGGCGTGGCAGACTCCGTCGATTCCGGGGCGTGCTGCCGCGAGCCGGCACATCCGGACGGGGATCGACGGAGGTTCGCCCCACTGTGTCTTCGGCCGCGCTGTTGACAGTCGTGGGAGCGCTCCCATAGCCTGTCCGGAATGCGCGGCCACCCGCCGATGACCCGCGCGCACCCCCTTGAAGCCGCCACCATGAAGGAGCGTCCGCCCGCATGAGCACCGTGGATCCGTCCGCCCGCCGATTCCCTGACGGCTTCCTGTTCGGCGCCGCCACCGCCGCCTACCAGATCGAGGGCGCCGCCTTCGAGGACGGCCGCACCGCGTCGATCTGGGACGCCTTCGCCCGGGTGCCGGGCGCCGTGCACGACGGCGACACCGGCGACGTGGCGTGCGACCACTACCACCGCTACGCCGACGACGTGAAGCTCATGGGCGAACTGGGCCTGCAGGCCTACCGCTTCTCCACCTCGTGGGCGCGGGTGCGGCCCGACGGCGGTGCGGTGAACCCCGCCGGGCTCGCGTTCTACGACCGCCTCGTCGACGAGCTGCTCGACGGCGGCATCGTGCCCTGGCTCACGCTGTACCACTGGGACCTGCCCCAGGCGCTCGAGGAGAAGGGCGGCTGGACCTCCCGCGACACCGCGGAGCGGTTCGTCGAGTACGCGCTCAGCGTGCACGACGCCCTCGGCGACCGCGTGCAGCACTGGACCACGCTGAACGAGCCGTGGTGCTCCTCGTTCCTGTCCTACACCGCCGGCGTGCACGCGCCGGGCAGGCTCGGCATCGAGGACGGCATGCTCGCCGCGCACCACCTGCTGCTGGCGCACGGCCGCACGATCCGGGCCCTGCGCGAACGGGATCCGCAGCTCGACCTCGGCATCACGCTGAACCTGACGGTCGCGGATCCCGCCGATGCGCGCGACCCCGCCGACGTCGACGCCGCTCGCCGCATCGACGGGCAGTTCAACCGCTGGTTCCTGGATCCGGTCCTGCGCGGCGCCTACCCGGCCGACGTCGTCTCCGACATCCGCGCGGTGGATCCGGTCGCCGTGCGCCGGTGGGCTGCCGCGATCCACGAGGGCGACCTCGACAGCATCGCCGCACCGCTGGACTGCCTGGGCATCAACTACTACCACGGCGAACTGCTCTCGGGCACGCCGCAGCCGGGCGTCGAGGGCACGCCGCACGACGGCGGCGGAGAGGGCGAGAACGCGCGTCGCACGCGTTCGCCGTTCCCCGCCGCGGACGACGTGCACTGGGTCGAGCGCGGGCTGCCGCGCACGGGAATGGACTGGGAGGTGCAGCCCGAGGGCCTCACCCGGCTGCTGCGCCGGATGGGCACGGAGTACGCGCCGGGGCTTCCGCTGTACGTCACCGAGAACGGCGCGGCCTACGACGACGTGCTCGAGGGCGCTCGCGTGGACCCTGCGACGGGCATCAGCACGGGCGGAGTCGTGCACGACTCGGAGCGGGCGATGTTCCTGCGCGAGCACATCGCGGCGACCTACGACGCGATCGATGAGGGCGTCGACGTGCGCGGCTACTTCGCGTGGTCGCTGCTGGACAACTACGAGTGGTCGTTCGGCTACAGCAAGCGCTTCGGGATCGTGCGGGTCGACTACGACACCCAGGAGCGGATCGTGAAGGACTCCGGGCGCGAGTACGCCAGGATCATCGCGGCTCGGGCGGTCTGAGACGTGGTCCGAAAGTCTCGCGCGGGTGACAGGCGCATCGGCCCGGTGGCGCCGGGATCCCTCTCGGGAGAGGGAGCACCGGATCCGAGGGCTTCCGGACGGGCCACGATCGAGGAGGTCGCGGTCGCGGCGGGGGTCTCCCGGTCGACCGTGTCGCGGGTCGTGAACGGATCGACCGCGGTGAGCCCGCAGGCGCTCGCGGCGGTGCAGGACGCGATCGCACGGCTCGGCTATGCGCCGAACCGCGCGGCGCGCTCGCTCGCCCTGCGTCAGACGCACGCCATCGCGCTCGTCGTGCCGGAGGACACCCGGCGCTTCTTCGGAGACCCCTACTTCGGCGCCGTCGTGGCGGGGATCAGCGACCGGGTCGCGCGCTCGGACTACATCCTGAACCTGCTGATCGCGAGCGATGACCCGGGCGGCCGGATGACCGGCTTCGTGCGCAACGGGGGCGTGGACGGCGCGATCATCCTGTCGCACCACAACAGCGACGCCTTCGTCGACCGCATCGTCGAGGCCGTGCCCGTCGTGTTCGGCGGACGCCGCACGAACGGCCGCGACGACGACTGGCTCGTGGACGTGGACAACGTCACCGGCAGCAGGCAGGCCGTCGACCACCTGCTGGACACCGGGCGCCGACGGATCGCGACCGTGACGGGGCCGCTGTCGATGGCGGGTGCCGTGGACCGGCTCACCGGCTTCCGCGATCGCCTCGCCGAGGACGGGCTGGAGCCGTTCGCCGAGATCGCGGGGGACTACTCCGAGGCCAGCGGGGCGCGCGCCGCCCAGGAGCTGCTCGACCGTGCCGCCGAACCGGGCGGAGAGCTGCCCGACGCGGTCTTCGCCGCCAGCGATCTCATGGCCCGGGGCGTGCTGCGCACGCTCCGCGGCGCGGGTGTGCGTATTCCCGAGGACGTCGCGATTGTCGGCTTCGACGACTCGCCCGTGGCCCTGTCGACGGATCCGCCGCTCACCACGATCCGCCAGCCCATGCACGCCCAGGGCGTGGCGCTCGCGGGTGTGCTGATCGACCGGCTCACCGGATCCGCTCCGCCGCACCGCACGACCCTCGACACCGAGCTGGTGGTGCGCGGCTCGGCGTGAGCCCGCAGGGCCGGGCGAGCAGGCCGGCAGTAGCCGATCGGCTGATGCGGATCGGGCCGCGGCGTTCGTAGGCTGAGCCCATGGAACCGCGGTCCGAGGCGCAGCACGAGGCGGCCCTCGGCGACGGCGTCCGGGGCATTCTCGCTCCCGTGCGTTTCGGGCGTGCGCTGCAGGTCGTGCTCATCGCCCTGATCGTGGTGAGTGCGATCCGCTACCTGCTCCGGCACGGCGAGGGCGAGAACGCCGTCCTGGTGCTGGCCGGCGCCGCCCTGCTCGCCGTGACCGCCGTGCTGCAGGGCCTGGTGCCGCGCCGCGGCGCGTGGCCCGCGGCATGGGCGCTCGTGGTGTGCGCGCTCTGGGCCGTGCTCACGCTGGTCGCGCCGTCGTTCGGCTGGTGCGCCGTTCCGCTCGCCTTCGCGGTGCTGCAGATCCTGCCGTTCTGGCCGGCGACGGCGGCGATCACGGCGATGACCGCGGTCGTGATCGTCGCCGAACTGCGTCTGTCCCCGCTGTTCGATCCGACGCTCGTCGCGGGCCCGATCGGCATCGCGTTCGCCACGATCTTCGCCTACCGGGCACTCGATCGCGAGGCGCGCGCCCGGCAGCAGCTCCTCGACGAGCTCACCGCGACGCAGGCGGACCTCTCCGCCGCGCAGCACCGCGCGGGCGCGCTCGCCGAACGCGCCCGGCTGTCGCGCGAGATCCACGACTCCGTCGGGCAGGACCTGTCCAGCATCAACCTGCTGCTGCAGGCGGCCGAGCAGGGATGGGAGCGCCGCTCCGACGCTGCCAGGGAACAGGTGCGCTCGGCCGCCGGCACCGCCCGGTCCGCCCTCGACGAGGTGCGCCGCGTGGTGCGCGACCTCGCCCCCGGCGAGCTCGAGGGCGCCGCCGGATCTCTCCCCTCCGCTCTCGCCCGCGTGGTCGAGGAGGCATCGGGGCGCGGCGTCGACGTGCAGTTCCGCGGCCACGGCACCGCCACGGAGGTGCCGCTGCCGGTGGCGTCGGCGATCATCCGCACGGTGCGCGGCGCCCTCGCGAACGTCGCCGAGCACGCCCGTGCGACCCGGGCCGTGGTGAGCCTGACGGCCCATCCGGATGAGCTGCGTCTGGACATCCGCGATGACGGGGTCGGCTTCGACGCGCGGCCCGCCGCGATGTCGGCCAGGGCGGCGCAGCGGCGGGCAGCCGGTCGCGGCCAGGGCATCCCCGGCATGGCGGAGCGGATCGCACAGCTGGGCGGCGAACTGCACGTCGAGAGCGCTCCGGGAGAGGGGACGACGCTGTCGCTGGTGTTCCCGCTCAGCGCCGACGGGACCAATGCGGATCCCGGATCCGGTACGCGGATCGGGTCCGATCCCGCAGTCGGTTCCGATCCCGCGACCGGATCCGACACGAAGAGCGGATCCGATGCGGATCCGCAGAAGGAGAACCGATGACCCTGCGGATCGTCCTCGTGGACGACCATCCCGTCGTGCGCGCCGGCGTGCGTGCGCTGCTCGAATCGAGGGACGACCTCGTGGTCGTGGGCGAAGCGTCGAACGCCGCCGACGCCGTACAGGCGGTCGAAGCCGCACGGCCGGACGTGGTGCTCATGGACCTCAGCCTGGGTGATGGCGAGGGCGGTATCGCCGCGACCGGGAGGATCCGGGCGCTGCCGGATCCGCCGGCCGTGCTCGTGCTGACCACCTACGACAGCGAGTCGGACATCCTGCGCGCCCTGGATGCCGGCGCCGCCGGATACCTGCTCAAGGACTCCCCGCCGGATCAGCTGTTCGCCGGCATCCAGGCGGTCTTCCGGGGCGAGCCGGCGCTCGCGCCCTCGGTCGCCGCCGTGCTCATGCGCCGCGCCGCCTCGCCCGAGCCGCGCATGACCGAGCGCGAGGTCGAGGTGCTCGAGCTGCTGGCGGACGGGCTCGGCAACCGCGAACTCGCCAAGGCGCTGTTCGTGTCGGAGGCGACGGTGAAGTCGCACCTCTCGCACATCTACGGCAAGCTCGGCGTCGACACCAGGGCAGGCGCCGTCGCCGCGGCGATCGAGCAGCGCATCATCCGGCGCTGAGCGCCGCGGGAGCAGGGCGTACATCCTCGCACCGACCCGGTCCCGGCCGCAGACGCCGAGACGCCCCGTCCCCTGCCGTGCACAGCAGGGAACGGGGCGTCGGTCGCCGATCCCCCCAAGAGATCAGCTCCTGCGGTCACCCCCCTGATCGCAGGATCGCCCCGCCGAACAGCGCGAACGCCGTGATCCCTGCGGAGAGGATCACCGCCGCCGATACGCCGGCCACGGCCAGCAGGGACACGCCCTGTCCGCCGAGGCGCTGTCCGCCCAGCCCGATCGCCACTCCCTCCGGTCGTACGATCGGGCCGGTGCTCTCGTCGCGGTACGAGCTCGTGCGTGCCGCGAAACGTCGGTGCAGCTCTTCGGCGAGCTGCACGGCCCTCTGCATGACATCCGGTCGATCGAACCGGGTGCTGCCGGGCAGGTACACGTAGGCGCGATCCTCGACGAGTTCGAGCTCTGCGCCGGATCCGAGATCCAGGATCCGCGCCATCAGATCGGGCGTGAAGATGTAGAGCGCGTCACGCTGATACCCCTCGGGCACCAGCAGCTGGAACGTCGACGCGAAATGGCCTTCCAGATCCATCCGTGCCCCGCCCAGACCCAGGGTGGGGACGATGCTGCGGCGGCGGTTGCGCAGCACGATATGCGGAACCTTCGCAGGCAGCGGCAGCTCGACGAAGGCGAACGGGCGCTGCACGGTCGCGGCCTCGTCCCGACCGCCGACCGAGCGTGCGATCCCCAGCTCGAACGGGATGCGCTCGTCCTCCGACGCGATCACACCGCGCTCGATCGAGCGACGCATGCGCGTGAACGCCGAGCCGGGGCGGTGCGTGCCCTGCAGCAGGTCGGCGTAGGCCCACCCGTTGCCCCACGCGAACATCGCCAGGCGCGTGCGGCGGGACAGGCCTACGGCGTACCAGACGAAGCCGACCGCCCCCATCACGCCGTAGCTGACGCCGAACACGGCGATCAGCGGCACCCGCGCGAGCATCCCGATCGAGCCGAGCCACCAGAGCGCGGCCACGATCGCCGCCGTGAGCAGCAGCACGCCGGCGAGCACCGCGAAGAAGCGCCGGTGCAGAGGGATGCGCGCCGCGCGCTCGTAGGCGAGCAGCGTGCGCATTCCCGGTGACGTCCGCAGTGCGGAGAGATCGACCCGGATCGGCTCCGCGGTGCGCGGATCCGTGCTCATACAGCCCTCGCTCACCCGATTCGCCAGGGCAGCGACGCCCACGGCCCGTTGCGCTTCGCGGTGGCGGCCGCCTTGAACTCGGACCAGCCGTCGCCGAACTTGTCGAAGGTCTTCTCGCCGATCACGCCGTCGCTCCAGTGCATGACGCGACCCGTGATGTAGCTGAGACCGAAGTCGGCCCACGAGGAGAACGCCGGGCGCCCCTCCTCGTTGATGCGGTGGATGATCGCTCGCGCCTCGGGGATGTCGGCGTGGCCCAGCGCGACGCCCCAGGTCGCGAGTGCGACGGCCTGGCCGAGCGCGTAGCCGTCGAGCGTGCGGACGTAGACGTCGGGCGTCACGATGTCCTTGCCGACGAGCTTGCGCACCTGCCCCTCGACGCCCTCGATCGCGGCGACGAAGGAGCGGGCATCGCGCTTGTCGCCGCCGGCCTCGACGATCGCAGAGGTCCACTCCTTGCTCTTCGGCACGCGACCGAGTCGGCCCGCCAGCTCGGAGCGGATGGCCAGGCAGGTCACCCAGACGTCGCGGCGGCGCCGGACCGTGACGAGACGTTCGATGCCGGAGAGCCATTCCTCGCGCGTCGCCACGCCCCACATCTCGACGAGCCGCTTCTTCTCCCCGTCGCTCAGTGCGGACGCGGTCGGATCGTTCCACGGTCCGGACGGCTGGTTCACGATCTGCAGGAAGCCCAGGGCGATCTCGTTCGCCTCGCGGTCGTCGGTCGAGTAGGCCTCTGAGGGCTTCACCTTCGCGGCCGGCATGATCCAGACGACGAGGAAGAACAGCACGACGACGCCGACGATCACCCACACCCACCACTGGGCGAAGAGCCAGCCGATGATGCTGCCGAGGTCGTTCAGATCCACGCGGGCGCTGCCGTGCATGAAGGGTCCTCCGGTGTGAGGGGAAAACTTAGATTGAATGGATGTTCAGTGATTAATGTAGCGAATGGATCCCTCACCCGGAAAACGGATCCGGAAGGCACGGCGCATGGCACGCTCCCCGGAGCAGAACCGCGTCGCCAGGGAGCGCTCCCGCGAGAGCCTGCTCGAGGCGGCGATCGACGTCTTCGCCGAGCGCGGGATCGACGGCGCGACGATCGCCGACATCACCGGCCGTGCGGGCGTCGCGCAGGGGCTGGTCAACTACTACTTCGGCGGCAAGGAGCAACTCGTCCAGGCGGTGATCGACCGCTGGTTCGAGATGCTGCTCGGCATCGCGCACAGCGGGCCGACGGCCGACCCCGGGGGTGCCGTCCGGGGTGAAGGGATCGCCGCGCAGCCCGAGTCGGAGGCGGATCCCGAGCCGGAGCGGATTCCCCCGCCGTCGGCCGCGGCGCTTCCTCCCGAGGTGCGACTGGCGGCCATCATCGATACCGCGCTCGGCATGACCGCCGTCGCCCTTCCGTTGCAGCGCGTGGTCGTCGCCCTGCAGCAGCAGCCGACCACGCGAGCTCTGTTCGCCGAGGCGGAGCGGCGGCACCTGGCGGGGGTCATCGCCGCGGAGGACGCGGTGCGTTCGATCTTCCGCGACCGCGGCGACGCGGATCCGGCGCTCGAGGAGATCATGCTCCGCAGCGTCCTCGACGGGATCGTCGGGCAGCGCATCATGTACGGCGACTCGTACCCTCTCGAGGAGGCGCGCCGCTGGGTGCACCGCCGCTACGGTCTGCCGGAGCCCACCGCGCCGCTCCCCGGAATGACGAAGCCCACGCCCGGCTCGGGATCCGAGCTGCGGGCGCGGGCTTCGCGCTGAGCAGTCGCGCGGATCAGGCCGGGTCGCCGCCCATCGGACCCACGGCCTCGAGCGGACGAGGGTCGTCCGCACCGGTCTTGCGCAGCCGTGCGATCGCGTTGCCGCCGTGGTAGATGACGATCGCCGCCACCGTGGCGATGACGATGCCGCCGAGCATGAACCCGGAGTCCTTGACCGCGATCGAGAAGCCTCCGACCGCGATGATGAGCGCGACGGCGGCGGTGTACTGGTTGACCGGGCGGGAGAAGTCGACGCGGTTGTCGACCCAGATCTTGATGCCGATCACGCCGATGAGGCCGTACAGTCCGGTCGTGATGCCGCCGAGCACGCCTGCGGGCACCGAGTTGATGATCGCGCCGAACTTGGGGGAGAGGCTGAGCAGGATGGCGGCGATGCCGGCGACCCAGTATGCGGCGGTCGAGTACACGCGGGTCGATGCCATGACGCCGATGTTCTCGCCGTAGGTGGTGGTTCCGGATCCGCCGAAGAAGCCGGCGATCGTCGTCGAGACGCCGTCGGCGATGAGCGCCTTCCCGGTCTGCTGGTTGATCTCCGGATCCTCGACCATGGTCGCGACGCCGCGGACATGGCCGACGTTCTCGGCGATGAGCACGAGCACGACGGGGAGGAACATCGCGATGCCGCTCCACACGCTCGGCGTGCCGAAGTCAGGGAAGTGGAAGGTGGGGAGCCCCACCCACGCGGCCTTGTCGACCGCCGAGAAGTCGAGTTCGCCGCGGATGCCGGCGAAGACGTAGCCCGCGATCACGCCGAGGAAGATCGAGATCCGGCCCAGGAACCCGCGGAACAGCACCGCGAAGATGATGGTGATCGCGAGGGTGAAGGTCGCGGTGACGGGCGCCTTGGCGAAGTTGCCGTAGGCGGCGCCGGCGAGGTTGAACCCGATCAGCGCGACGATCGTGCCCGCCAGCACCGGCGGCAGGAACCGGTCCACCCACTTCACGCCGGCCACATGCACCACGACGCCGATGATCGCGAGCAGCACGCCGACCGCGACGATGCCGGCGAGGGCGGCGCCGATCCCGCTGTCGCCGCCGGTCGCGTGGGCGGCGGTGGCGGCGGTGACGGGGGCGATGAACGCGAACGAGGATCCGAGGTAGCTGGGCAGCTTGTTGCGTGTGATCAGCAAGAACAGCAGCGTGCCCACCCCGCTGAACAGCAGGGTCGTCGGCACCGGGAAACCGGTGAGGATCGGCACCAGGAAGGTCGCGCCGAACATCGCCACGACGTGCTGCACGCCGATCGCGATCGTGGCGGGCCAGTTCAGGCGCTCATCGGGGTGGACGACGGCGCCGGGTTCGACGGTGCGTCCGTTGCCGTGGATCTTCCACAGGGCCATGCGGGCTCCTCGGGATCGGGGGAGGGGGCTGTGGAAACCCTATCCTGGGCGTTCCCTGGGAGCTCGCCGGCGCTCGGCGGGCGGGGCGAGTCGCGCTCAGGCCGTCAGGCGCTGCAGCAGCTCGGCGTAGCGCGCGGCGGTCTGGGTGACCACCTCGTCGGGCAGCACGGGCGGGGTGCCCTGCTTGTCCCAGTGCGCGGTCAGCCAGTCGCGCACGATCTGCTTGTCGAAGCTCGCCATCCGCGCGGCGGGCGTGGATCCGGTCCGCCACGACTCGGCATCCCAGTACCGTGAGGAGTCGCTGGTGAGCACCTCGTCCGCGAGCCGCAGCACGCCGTCGGCATCTGTGCCGAACTCGAACTTCGTGTCGGCGAGGATCAGTCCGTGCTCCTCGGCGATGGCCGCAGCCCGGCGGTAGACCGCGAGGGAGACGTCCCGCAGCTGGGCGGCACGCTCGGCGCCGACGAGCTCGGCGGCGCGCTCGAAGGTGATGTTCTCGTCGTGCTCGCCCATGGGCGCCTTGTACGCCGGGGTGTACAGCGGCTCGGGCAGCCGGTCGCCGTTCTGCAGGCCGGCAGGCAGGGCGATGCCGCAGACGGTCCCGCTCTGCTGGTACTCGGCCCAGCCGGATCCGGTCAGGTATCCGCGCACCACGCACTCGATCGGCAGCATCTCCAGCGACATCGCAAGCATCGCGCGGTCGGCGACCTCGACCGGGATGTCGCCGTCCACCAGGTGGTTCGGAATCGGATCCGGCCCCTCTGCGAGCCGGGCGAACCACCAGCGGCTGAGCGCCGTGAGCAGGGCGCCCTTCTCGGGGATCCCCGGCTCGAGGGCGAAGTCGAAGGCGCTCACGCGATCGCTCGCGACGACGAGCAGCCGCTTGTCGGCCGGATCCTCGGGGGCGTACAGATCGCGGACCTTGCCGGAGTAGAGGTGACGCCAGCCGGAGAGTTCGAGGGGTGTGCTCACGCGTCCATTATCGCGGGCGCTCTGCGGCCCGCGCGCACGGCGATCGCGGATGTCCGAGGCCCGGCGTAGGTTGCCAGAGTGAGCGCCGACCTCCCCCGTGAGATCCTGACCGACCGCCTCAGGTTGAGCCTGCCGGAGCCGGACGACCTCGATGCGATGTTCGCCATCTACAGCGATCCCCGGGTGTGGACGCACTTCCCGAGCCTGCGGCCGACGGAACCGGAGCGGATCGCGGCGATGCTCGGGCGCTGGGCGGACAGCTGGCGAATCCACGGACTCGGATCCTGGATCGTGCGGCTGCGCGAGACCGGCGAGGTGATCGGCAACGGCGGCTGCACGATGCTGGGCGCTGCCGGCGCTGTTGCGGAAGGGGCAGGCGGCGCCGGGGTCGGTCCCGAGCGCGCCGCCCGCGTGTGGAACCTCGGCTACCGGCTCTCCGCCGATCACCACGGCCATGGCTACGCGACCGAGGTGTCGCGCGCTGCGCTCGCCGCGGTCGCGCAGGTCGCACCCGAGGTCCCGGTGATCGCATTCCTCGTCGAGCACAACCGCGCCTCGGCCGCGGTGGCGGAGAAGGTCGGGCTGCGTCTGGTGCACCGTGCGCCGGACGTCGGCAATCCGGATCCCGCCGTGATGCGGCTCGTCTATGCGGATCGTGCGCTGACGCCGGCGCAGCAGGAGACGGCCCTGCGATGAAACCGGACCGGGACCGGTCGCGGCGCAGGCGGTGCCCCGCGCGACGTGCGGGGAACGACCGAGGGGATCGGGCTGGCGCCATTGGTCGAAGGCGCGTATAGTCCAATCCGTATAGTCTACATGGACTAGTTGGGATGGAGTGATGGTGAAGGATTCGACGCTCACCCCGCTGGGGGTGATGGTGCTCGCGCTGCTGAGCGAGGGCGACATGCACCCCTACGAGATGGCTCGGCTGCTGCGCGCCCGGCGCGACGACCGGATCATCCCCATCTCCCACGGCACGCTCTACCACACCGTCTCGCGCCTGCACGGGCACGGACTGCTCGAGGAGGTCGGCGTCGATCGCGACGGCAACCGCCCCGAGCGCACGACCTACGCGGTCACGCCGGCGGGCACGGACGCGGTGCGGGAATGGGTGCGCCGCGAGCTCGGCGGCAGCCGACGACAGACCCCGTTCCGCGTCGCGCTGGCCGAGGCGCACAACCTCGACCGGGACGAGACGGTCGAGCTGCTCACGCAGCGGCTTGCGCTGCTCCGCGAGGAGCTCGCGACGATCGACGATGCCCTCGACGGCGCCGCGGCCCGCGAAGTCTCCGAGCAGTATCTCCTCGAGCCGTTCCGTCACCGCCTGATGCTGCAGGCGGAGATCGAGTGGCTCGGCACGCTGATCCCCCGGATCGCTTCCCCCGACTTCGCCTGGGGGCACGATCCCGAACACCTTCTTGCCAAGCGAAAGGCACACCAGAATGGCTGAAACCATCGGTACGTCGACCGGCGCCTACGCCGCCGGGCACAAGCCGAAGAGCCCCTGGCCCGCCCTCTGGGCGCTGGTCATCGGCTTCTTCATGATCCTCGTGGACACCACGATCGTCTCCGTCGCGAACCCGGCCATCAAGGCCGCGCTCGATCCGAAGACCAACAACCTCGACAACGTGGTGTGGGTGACGAGCGCCTACCTGCTCGCCTACGCCGTGCCGCTGCTGATCACCGGCCGCCTCGGCGACCGGTTCGGCCCGAAGAACATCTACCTCATCGGTCTGACGATCTTCACGCTGGCCTCGCTCGGCTGCGGTCTCTCCGGCACGCTGGAGATGCTGATCGCGTTCCGTGCGGTGCAGGGACTCGGCGCCGCGCTGATGACGCCGCAGACCATGGCGGTCATCACCCGCACGTTCCCGGCCGAGCGCCGGGGTGCCGCGATGGGGCTGTGGGGCGCGACGGCGGGCGTCGCCACGCTCGTGGGCCCGCTGGCCGGCGGCCTGCTGGTGGACGCCTTCGGATGGGAGTGGATCTTCTTCATCAACCTTCCTGTCGGCGTGATCGGCTTCGTCCTGGCCGCGGTCCTCGTGCCGCGGCTGAAGACCCACGAGCACCGGTTCGACATGGTCGGCGTCGTGCTCAGCGCCCTCGGCCTGTTCCTCATCGTCTTCGGGCTGCAGGAGGGTCAGCACTACGACTGGGCCGGATGGATCTGGGCGATGATCGGTGCGGGCGTCGTGGTGATGGCGGTCTTCATCTGGCAGCAGGCGAAGACCCGCAGCGAGCCGCTGGTGCCCCTCGGCCTGTTCCGCGACCGCAACTTCTCCGTCGCGAACTTCGGGATCGCCGCCGTCGGCTTCACCGTGACCTCGATGTCGCTGCCGATGATGTTCTTCTACCAGCTCGCTCGCGGCCTCACGCCGACCAAGGCGGCGCTGCTGCTGATCCCGATGGCCGTGCTGTCGGGCGTGCTCGCCCCGATCGCCGGCCGCATCCTCGATCGGGTGGATCCGCGCGTCCTGCTCGTGCCGGGGCTCGGCCTGACCACGCTCGCGTTGATCTGGTACGGCCTGCTGATGAACCCGGACACCCCGATCTGGATGTTCCTGCTGCCGTCGGCGCTCATGGGCATCGGGCAGGCGGGGATGTGGGGCCCGCTGGCCACCACCGCGACGCGCAACCTCGCTCCGCGGCAGGCGGGCGCGGGTGCCGGCATCTACAACACCACCCGCACGATCGGATCCGTCCTGGGATCGGCGGCCATCGCCGCCCTCATGCAGGGCCGCCTCGAGGCGAACCTTCCGGGGGCCGCCAGCCATGGCGGCGACTTCGGCACGGGCAAGCTGCCCGATTTCGTGGTGGCGGGGTTCTCGACCGCCATGGCGCAGTCCATGATCCTGCCCGCCGTCGTGCTGTTCCTCGGCGTGATCGGGATCCTGTTCATGCAGCGCCCGGAGCACCTCGTGAAGCGCTGACCGGAGTCTCACGTTTCGCCGTTACCCCCTCAGCGCGTCGTCACCCCCACGTATGGACGTCCATACGTGGGGGTGACGACGTTGAGAGGGGGTAATGACGTCCACGAGGACGCTGTCGGCGGCACACAGCCGCGAGGCGGCGTCCGCGGACGAGGTGATCTCGCAGCCGGCGACGACCCGGAGCGCTACTCGGCGACGCGGGCGGCGATGTCGGTGCGGAACTGCGCGCCGTCGAGGCGGATCCGTCCGATCGCCTCGTACGCGCGGGTGCGCGCGTCGGCGAAGTCGGATCCGGTCGCGACCACGTTCAGCACCCGGCCGCCGGTGGCGATGAGGTTGCCGCCGGGAGCGTCGGGGCCGGCGGTCGCCGCGTGCACGATGCCGACACCCTCGACGGCTGCGGCGTCGGCCAGGCCCTCGATCGGGCGTCCGGTCTGCGGCGCCTCGGGATAGCCCTCGCTCGCCAGCACCACGGTGATCGCGACCTCGTCCGAGAACTGCGGCTGCGGCTGATCCTCGAGGGTGCCGGTGGCGGAAGCGAGCAGCAGCCGCGACAGCGGGGTGCGCAGGCGCGGCAGCACGACCTGGGTCTCCGGGTCGCCGAAGCGCGCGTTGAACTCGATCACGCGCACGCCGTTCGGGGTGAGGATGAGGCCGGCGTAGAGCAGGCCGATGAACGGGGTGCCCTCGGCGTCGAGCTGCTTGACGACCGGAAGGGCGACCGTGCGGGTGACCTCCTCGACGAACGCCGCCTCGCCGCCGAACTGCTCCTGGAGCCACGGCAGCGGGGAGTACGCGCCCATGCCGCCGGTGTTCGGGCCCTGATCGCCGTCGAGGGCGCGCTTGAAGTCCTGCGCGGGGCTGAGCGCGCGCACGGTATCGCCGTCGCTGAGGAAGAACAGCGAGACCTCGGGCCCGGTGAGGAACTCCTCGACGAGCACCGGTCCGTGGGGGAGATAGTGCTCTGCGTGCGCGAGCGCCGCCGCGCGGTCCTCGGTGACGATGACGCCCTTGCCCGCGGCGAGGCCGTCTGCCTTCACCACGTACGGTGCGCCGAGATCGTCGAACGCGGCCTCGACCTGGGCGGTCGAGCTCGCCCGCACGGCACGGCCCGTCGGCACGGAGGCGGCCTCCATGATCCGCTTCGCGAACGCCTTGGATCCCTCCAGCTGCGCCGCAGCGCGGCCAGGGCCGAAGACAGGGATCCCGTGCTCGCGCACGATGTCGGCGACGCCGGCGACGAGCGGCGCCTCGGGGCCGATCACGACCAGGTCGACGGCGTGCTCATCGGCGAAGGCGCGCACGGCGGAGCCGTCCATCGGATCCACCTCGACCAGGGTCGCGTGCTGCGCGATGCCGGCGTTGCCGGGGGCGCAGAGGATCTCGTGTCCCTTGCGCTCGGCGCGCAGGGCGAGGATGATCGCGTGCTCACGGGCACCGGAACCGAGGACGAGGATCTTCACCCCGCAAGCCTACCGAGCGCGCGCCTGCCGATGACGGCCGTGCGAGCCGGTCGCTCACACCTCCAGCCGGATCGGCCTCTCGTCGGCGCGGTTCCACGGCAGGGTCCACCCCGCGGCCTCGAAGACGCCGTCGAGCACCATCGCGGTGAAGCCCCACACGATGGTGCCGTCGACGTCGAAGGCGGGCCCGCGGAAGGTCTGCCCCATCCGCGTGAGGGTGGAGGTGAACCGGGTCGCCGGATCCAGCAGCGTGGCCACGGGCACGCGGAACACCTGTACGGTCTCGGCATGGTCCACCGCGACCACGCGCGAGGGCTCCCGCCACCAGCCGAGCACCGGGGTGACGAGGTGGTTGCTGGCGGCGAGGGGGATCTCCGGCAGGGTCGCGAGGATCTCGACGCCGGCCGGATCCAGCCCGGTCTCCTCCTGCGCCTCGCGGAGAGCGGTCGCCGCGGGATCCGGATCCGCGTCCTCCCGGCGTCCGCCCGGGAACGAGACCTGGCCCGGGTGCGAGGACAGCGTCGCCGCGCGGCGCTGCAACAGCACGTCGAGGTCGGCGGGCACGGTCACCGCGTCCGCATCGGACGGCTCGTCGTCGAGGCGGCCGAACAGGATCAGCACGGACGCGGCGTGCGCGTCGTCGTCGACCCCGGGGAAGCGGCCCAGTCCGAGTGCGCCCTTCGCCGCCGCCGCGAGCAGGTCGGCGCGCGCCCCGGCTGCGGTGTCCGTGGCGGGCGTCTCGGCGGAGGAAGTCATCGTGCCGAGCCTATGCCCGGCGTGCCTAGCATGGACCCATGGCGAGCAGGATCGACACGACGGCGGGGCGCGCGGCGCTCGAGGCTGCCCGCGCCGCGCTCACGGCCGGGGAGAGGCCGGCCCGCTCGGACTACGCCACGGCCGTGCGCTACCTGCTGCAGCTGCTCGACGAGAAGGCTCCGGGCAACAGCGTCGAGGTGCGTGTGCCGCCGTTCGGTGCGGTGCAGGTCGTGCAGGGGCCGCGGCACACCCGGGGCACCCCGCCGAACGTCGTGGAGCTGGATCCGGCCACGTGGATCGCCGTCGCGACCGGATCCGAGACCTGGGACGCCGCAGTCGATGCGGGCCGCATCCACGCCTCCGGCACCCGCGCCGACCTCACCGAGCTGCTGCCGCTGCGGCCCTGATCACCCGTCGGATCCCCGCACAGGTGCGCGTGGGACAATGGACGCATGAGCACGTCGCAGCCGCACCGAACGCCCGAGATCGAGATCGCGCGCGTTCGTCGTTCGCCGCGCTGGGGCGTCTTCCTCGGCATCGGCGTGGGGGTGGGCGTGGTTCTCGCGTTCCTGCTGACCGTGTTCGGCAACTTCAGCGCCTCTGAGGCCACGCAGGTCTCCTACCCGTTCGGTCAGGTGTTCGGCTTCCTGCTGCTGTGGACCGTGCCGGCCGGCGTCGCCGTGTTCGGCGTCATCGCCCTGCTGCTCGAGCGCGCCACCCGTCGCACCGAGCGCGTGGTGCGCGTCGACCACGAGACCGTCGCCGAGTAGCCCGCGCGGGAGCGCGAGCGCAAGGGCCGGGTTCACGCAGGGATCGGGTCGCCGCGAGAGTGCGGATCCGGTCAGGCGACCTCGGCGATGACGGGACGGATGGCGCTGTCGAAGTCGACGGGGTCGTGCCGGAGGCTGTCGGTCACCGCGATGCTGAACGTCCCGATGCGCCAGATTCCTCGCTGCGCGAGCGGCAGCACGTGCACGTTCAGCTCGAAGGAGTGCGCGCGGCGCCCGGTGTCGCGCTCGAACTCCGCGAGCGCGGCGGCGTACGCCCTGTAGGGATCACCGGTGCCGGAGACCGACCGGGAATAGCGCTGCTGCGCCTCGTTCGCGTAGCGCACCACTTCGGCGGCGAACGGCACGATCGCGGTGCGCAGCCGCTCGGCTCCGACGGCGGGGAGCGCGACGATCGTGTCGAAGCCGTCGATGAGTTCGAGTGGAGCGGCGGACGGGTGCGTCTCCGGTTCGACCGTCATGTCCCAGTACGCCCGCCATTGCCGTTCGAGGACGTCGTCGGCTCCGGCGTCGTCGAACGCGCGCAGCGGGTGGTCCCTCAGGGTGGGGAGTTCGGCGGGTGTCCGTATGCCGAGCCGCTGGCGCAGCGCAAGCGCGACGAGCACCGGGATCCCGGCCTCCTCGCGCACCAGCCACTGCGGCTTGTCGACCATGGCCCCATCGTACGGATTCCGGGGCGTCGCGGGGCGGCTCGATTCACGTTTCCGGGAGCGATGTTCGTCGTGACCTGTGCAGGAACAGGGTCGACATCGCTCCCCGAACCGTCATTGCGGATCCGGTGCCGCGAAACGCGCCTTGCTCAGCCGATCGTGCGGGCGACGGCGTCGAAGGCCTTGATCGTCCACAGCAGTCGCTCGGCATCCTGCGGCGTCGGCCAACTGGAGAGCTTGGCGGCGACGACGTTCGCGGCGCGGTTGACGTAGATCATCTGCCCGTGGATGCCGAGCGCGAGGAAGACGTCGGACCCCGGGTACGGGAACCAGAACCCGTTGCGGTACATGCCGCCGGGCATGAGAGTCGGCTCGGCCGCGTTCGCGAACGCCGCCCGGGAGTCGGGTGCGCCGGCCAAGGTCTCCGCGATCCAGGACGAGGGAAGCACCTGCTTCCCGTCCATCGCGGCGCCGTCGCGGAGGAACAGCGTGCCGAAGCGCAGCAGATCCCGCAGGGATGCCGAGACGCCGCCGTCGAACATGCCCGCACCGACCGCGTCCACGCCGACGTTCGCGCCGAATTCCGCTCCCATCGGGCCCCACAGCCGCTCCGACATGAGATCGGCCGCGTGCACGCCCGTCGCGCCCTCGAGCACGAACGCGAGCGCGTCGGTCTCGCACGACTTGTAGTCGAAGCGGCCGCCGTGCGGACCGTCCGCGCCCAGCGTCGCGAGGAAGTCGCGCAGCGTGCCGGGAGTGTCGGGGTGCCTGCGCGGCGCCCAGCCGATGGCCTCCTCGAGCAGGCGGACCTCGGCGTTCTCGTCCAGGTACGCCTCGGAGAACCGCACGCCCGTGCGCATGTCGAGCAGGTCGCGCACGCGTGCGCCGTCATAGCCGGATCCGGCCAGCGCCGGGACGTAGGCGGTGACCTGCGCTCCCGCGTCCAGTGCTCCTGTGCCCATGAGCGTTCCGGCCACCGCCGTCGTGAGCGACTTGCTCACCGACATCAGCAGGTGCAGCACGCTCGGGGACATCGTGCCGACGTACTGCTCGCCCATGACCGCACCGTCGCGGGAGACGATCCAGCCGTCGGTGAAGGTCGAGGCCATCACGTCCTCGAACGGCGCCGAACGCGGCTCCCACGGGTGCGGGACGTCGATGTGGCTGAGATCCGCCGGCACCGAGGGCAGCGCGAGCGTGCGCCCTCGCGAGGAGATCTCGTGCACCGGCAGGAAGTCCGCCATGTGCTGCATCGACCAGCGCAGGTTGGGTTCCTGCTGCCAGGCCTCGAGCGGAGGGATGAACCCGTCGATCGGTCGTGGGCCGTCCGGTGCACCGCCCGTCGCCGGTATCGTGCCGTTCCAGGTGTCCGTCGACGGGGGTGTCACATCACCGCTCATGGTGTCGGTTCGGTTCCGATCTGCTCGTGCTCGTGCTCGTCGATCTCCGCCGCGGGCGGCAGCGGCGTGGCCGCGTACATCGCCCGGATGGACTCGATGAGATGCTTCGCGCGGATGGACAGGCGCCCTGTGGGCGTCTGCAGCCGGCCCTTGGTGACCAGGATCCCCAGATCCGCGCCCTTCCAACGGTAGTCGCCCGGGCCGTAGATCCGCAGGAAGAACGATTCCGACTCGCTGCCGAGCAGGTGCCAGTCCAGGTCGCCCTGCGAGAACGCGAGGCGGCCGTACGCATCCAGCACGTACCGGCCGGTGGGCGGAGCCACATCGATGTGCTCCACCGTCGGATCCGTGTGCTTGATGATCATGTGACTCCACTGGTCGGCGGCGGCGAGCTCCTCCCAGCGGTCGTTGATCTCGTCGACGTCGAGGTCGAACTCCACCCCGGAGAACTCGAGCAGGTGGAACACGAACAGCGGGATGTCGGCGTAGGCGCCGGCGGTCACGTTCGTGATCGCGGAGGCGCCGGAGATGCGCGGGTTCAGCTCGCCGAGATAGACGTCGCCGGTGTCGGTGTCGAGCAGCACGTCGACCTCGAAGAAGCCGCGGTAGCCCTCCGCGCTCAGCGCGTCGCCCAGCTTGCGCACGAGGCTGGTCGCCGCGTGCCGGGTGGGCTCGTCGAGCACGCCCGGGAACATCTCGTTGCCGGCCCAGCCGCCGCGATAGGGGGTGAGCTCCTTGTGCCCGGTGATCTCGGTCATGAACGGGCCGACGACCGTGCCGTGCCGGGTGAGCACCGCCTCGACCGCGATGGGGCGGTTGTTGATCCGCTTCATGATCTTGATCTCGTGGCCGATCATGTCGGTCGCGTTCTTGTCGAACGAGGCACGGTCGGCCACGAAGTACGTGGTCTTGCCGGAGTCGCCGTAGGCGGTCTGCACGACGAGGTCGGTCCCGAGGCCGGCCTTCTCCGCCTGGGCCATCAGGTCGTCGAAGGACTCCGCCTTGGTGATGACGTTCGGCACGCTGGGCACGCCGACGGAGTCCGCGATCCGGGTGGTCACCATCTTCGAGTCGAGGCGCTCGCGCAGTGATGCCTTGGGCAGGATCAGCTCGTAGCCGAGCTCCTCGCAGATCGCCTCGGTCTCCTCGTCGAAGAACACCAGCGCGATGCGCGGCTTCTCGCCCGCCGGCGTGAGCCGGGCGATGTGCGCACGCACCTCGTGATGGCGCAGCAGCCAGTTGTTGATCTGCTCACCGCTCTCCCACTCGACGTACGGCTTGTGGATCGGGCTGAACACACGCGGATGCGCACCCTGCCAGCTGTCGTAGTAGGCGATGTAGGAGAATCCGCGCACCCAGCGATCCAGGCCCAGCAGGTTGAACGACGACGCGCCCACGAAGAAGATCGGGGTGCGGTTCGTGCGGAAGAAGTGCCGGATCTCCGACATGTTCCGCAGGCCGTGGCGCCGGGCCGGCGCTTCCCCGGGCGCGGTCTCGGGATCGAGTGTGGGGGCGGCCACCGGCAGCGGTCCGGTGTTCGCGGTCGTGGCGGGCATCGGCACCGGCTTGCGGGCGCGCGATCGCGAGGCACCGGCCGTCTTCGCCGCGGGGGCGACCGGATCCTTCGCGGCCGCGGCACTCGCCGCGCGGCGTCGCGGCGCCGATCTCTTCACGGCGGCTGTCTCCTCCGCCGGAGCAGGTGCGGATCCCTTGTCCTTCTGAGTGCGTGCCACGATCGTCCTCTCCACTTGCCACCGCACGGCATCGTTGCCGTGCGGTCTCACGTCCAGCGCGTCACACGCCTTCAGGGGTCTCTCAGGATCGGGGGAGTCAAGTATTACCAGGTCCGCAGACGATGCACCAGGACATATCGGATCGGTCCGTCCGACCGCCCTGCGGGCGGGCCGGGACGGCGGCGGTCTCCCGGGTCTTCGCACAGCCGCCCGCCGGTAGGATTGTCGGGTGTCCTCCCGCACCTATGCTGAGGCCGGCGTCGATACGGCAGCCGGCGATCGCGCCGTCGAACTCATGAAGTCCGCCGTCCGTGCCACGCACGGACCCGAGGTGCTCGGCGGGGTCGGCGGATTCGCCGGTCTCTTCGACGCTTCCGCTCTGCTCGGCTACCGCCGGCCGCTGCTCGCCTCGAGCACCGACGGCGTCGGCACGAAGGTGGCGATCGCACAGGCGATCGACAAGCACGACACGATCGGGCACGACCTGGTCGGCATGGTCGTGGACGACATCGTCGTGGTCGGAGCCAAGCCGCTGTTCATGACCGACTACATCGCCTGCGGCAAGGTGTTCCCCGAGCGCATCGCCGACATCGTGCGCGGCATCGCCGAGGCGTGCGAGCTCACCGGCACCGCCCTCGTCGGCGGCGAGACGGCCGAGCACCCCGGGCTCCTGGGCGTCGACGACTACGACGTCGCGGGTGCGGCGACCGGCATCGTCGAGGCGGACCGGATCCTCGGATCCGAGCGCGTGCAGGACGGCGACGTCGTCCTCGCCCTCGCCTCCAGCGGCCTGCACTCGAACGGCTACTCGCTCGTGCGGCACATCCTGGCGAAGGCCGGGATCGGCTACGGCGACCGCGCGGTCGACCTCGGCGCCACCTGGGGCGAGGCTCTGCTGACCCCCACCCGCCTCTACACGACCCCGCTGCTCGGCCTCGCCGAGCGCTTCGACGGCGCCGTGCACTCCCTCAGCCACGTCACCGGCGGCGGCATCGCGGCCAACCTCGCGCGCGTCCTGCCGCAGGGATCCTGGGCTGAGGTCGACCGCTCCACGTGGTCACCCGCCCCGGTGTTCCGGGTGCTGAGCGACCTGGCCGGCTCGACGCTGGAGTCGAGCGAGGGCACCTGGAACCTCGGCATCGGCTTCCTCGCGGTCGTCGACGCCTCCGCCGCCACCGCGATCGCCGAGGCGCTCACGGCCGGCGGCATCGACACCTGGCAGGTCGGGACGGTGCGGCTCGACGCCGTGGCCGCGCGCCCGGCCGGCGACTTCGAACAGGGCGCCAAGGGCGTCGACGGCGGTGCGGTGCGCCTGGTCGGCGCCTACGCGGACGGAGCGAACTGACACCCATGTGCGGCATCGTCGGAATGGTCGGGCACAGCCCGGTCAACCAGGACATCTACGACGCGCTCCTTCTGCTGCAGCACCGCGGGCAGGACGCGACCGGCATCGCCACGGCTGAGCCCAGCGGCGTCATGCACATGGCCAAGGCGGAGGGCATGGTGCGCGAGGCGTTCCGCACGCGCGATATGCGTTCGCTGCTCGGGAACGTCGGCCTCGGCCACGTCCGCTACGCCACGAAGGGCACCGCGTCGAGCGAGGAGGAGGCCCAGCCGTTCTACGTGAACGCGCCGTACGGCATCGTCCTCATCCACAACGGCAACCTCACCAACACGCGTGAGCTCACTGCCGACATGGCGCACCGCGACCGCCGTCACCTGAACTCGTCGAGCGACACCGAGCTGCTGCTCAACGTGCTCGCGCACGAGCTGCAGACCACGACCTCGACCGTCGACCTCGACTCCGAGCGGATCTTCGAGGCCGTCGCGCGCACGCACGAGCGGATCGAGGGCGCCTACGCCGTCATCGCGATCCTCGCCGGCTACGGACTGCTCGCGTTCCGGGACCCGTTCGGGATCCGGCCGCTGATCCTCGGCAAGCGCGTCAGG